>OBLI01000027.1_pt1 | contig 137755 bp, 122 predicted proteins | sample 1519701 | NCBI WGS metagenome assembly OBLI01 (sample SAMEA3663005, study PRJEB22513) | pig gut metagenome | biome: pig gut; feature: pig-associated habitat; material: faeces | place: France | collected 2012
TCGGAATATCAGTTCTCCAAAGTTTCGGGCTACAATTGCCCTTCGACTTTGTGCGTAAGCTTTTCACTTACGAACGTGTCGCACGGTTGTCATTTCCGTAACCTTCCAGAAGGTTAATCACGCCCCATACGGCAAGACCTGCGCCGATTGCTACCACAAGTGTCTGCAAAATATTAATTGCTGAAGTAAAAAATGCCATAGTTATACCTGTTACCGGATTTATCCGGTTCCTTTCTGTTATAATTTTGTTTGCTCATATAAAATCTCCTGTCTCTCATTTCAACAGGCTCCGCACGAATGGGCGGATATTTATGTTTGCCACAAATGGGCATTGCAGTAAAAAAGGTCATAATCCCCCCAAGTCCAGACTTTGCGACATCGTGTCGTAAAGTTATTATCAAAAATAGACAGCAAAAAAGAGCATTTATGAATCCATGCCCTTACTTCTCACTGTCCATATCCTCATTTTCATCTCCATCCACTTCAAACAGGTCAAATTCTTCTTTTACTCTGATCTGAAGCTGATGTTTCATATACGCCTCCACGTCAAAGGCGTTTTTCTTGTCATAGTCTGACAGCTCCTTATACCGCTTGTGACGGGTAATATCGAACTTATCGCTGAAAAATGGGCGCACCCCACGAAGCTGCAGGATACACTTATTTCCATCCATAACCGCAAGTTCATCCCGGCTCATTAATTCTTTTCCGGTTTTCTGGTAATTCAATCCATAGGAGCGGCTCTGTCCACGAGTGTCCGATTCGTTATAAAGGTCAATCGTTTCCTTCCCAAGCGTTTCCGAAATCTCCTTTAACGTGCTGCCTTCCTTGCCGCCAAGAAACAACATGGTGTCGCAATTTCCCAGAATTGTCTCAGCAGCATCTTTATAAATCGTTTTTAACTGGCTCTGCGACTGCAAAATAATAGAAGCCGATATTTCACGGCTTCGGATGGTTGCGATCAGCTTGTCAAACTTCGGAATCTGCCCGATATTCGCAAATTCATCGAGCAAAAGCCTTACATGGTAAGGGAGCCTGCCGCCATGCACATCATCCGCACGGTCACAGAGCAAATTGAATAGCTGCGTATACATGATTGCCACAACAAAATTGAAGGTATCATCCGTATCGGAGATAATGACAAACATGGCCGTTCGCTGATCTCCCAACATATCCAACTCCATCTCATCATAAGAAGTCAGTTCCCGTAACTCTGCTATATCAAAAGGAGCCAGCCTTGCACCACAGCTAATAAGTATTGACTTCGCTGTTTTACCTGCCGCCAGTTTATATTTTTTATACTGGCGTACCGCAAAATGCTCCGGCTTTTCCTTTTCCAGTTCCTCAAACAGCTCATCCACCGCATTTTTAAATTCTTCATCATCCTCCCTTGCTTCGGACGCATTGATAAATTCAAGCAGCGTGGAAAAATTTTGTTCCTCCTCCGGGGCCTCATAATAGATGTAGCCGATCAAAGCACAATACAGAAGTCTCTCTGCTTTCACCCAAAAATCCTCCGAAGATTTCTCCCCTTCCCCTTTGGTATTGGCGATAATAGTATTCACCAGCTTCAAAATATCCTTTTCAGACCGGATATATCGGAACGGATTATAGTGCATGGACTTTTGGAAATTGATGGTATTTAAGACTTTTATCTTATACGGTTCATAAACGATCTTCCCATTTTTGTCCCGCACAATCTTCCCGTCTTTTATCTTCGGGGAACCCTGTTTTAGCATTTTCCCACATTCCACCAGGATCGTACCCTTCGGATCAGTAACCACATAGCTGACATTCGGTGTCATCTGCATTAAATTCGGTTTCACATAAAATCTTGTCTTACCGGAACCGGAGCCGCCAATTACGATTACATTCTTATTCCGGGCATATTTTGGAAGTTTCGGGCGGCTGTTCATCGTCAGCCGTTCCGTCTGCGTTAAAAGGATGTTATTCTCAAACACCGGATCAATAAAAGGAGCTATATCCTTCTCATTTCCCCAACGGGCAGAACCATACTCCTCACCCTGCCGGTATTTCTTTGCATTTTTACCTTTAAGGTATACCGCTGTTTTTACTGCCACAGCACCAACCATGCCTGCAATCAGATCATAAATATGAAAGCTAGGCATAAAATTTTCAAACGCAAGCTGAAAATTTAAAAACAATACTCCCACTTTTGCTACCAGAGAATCCCCCATGCAATGACGGTACAGCCATGCTACCTTATCCGCAAGATAAAATACAATCACATAGGGAATATTCAGCATGATTAGCCGTTTTCCATCCATAGGGGGCAGCCTTCCTTTTACATCTGCAGCCAGCTTTCTTATTGGGATGCTCACATTTTTCTGTTTGTTTTTTACACTCAATGCTCCGGCCCCCGTTCTTTCTGTTTGGTTTTTTCCCTCTCTCTGTGCTTTGCCATACGCTCTTTCGCCAGTGACAGTTTTTTACGGATAGAAGGCTTTTTGCTCTTAGTAAGCTGCTTTCCGGAATATTCTTTAAAAGCCGCTGTCATTACATCCACATCCTTTGCTTTAAAGAACACAAAATATCGGGGCGGAGATACAGAAGTATCCTTTTTCAGACTAAAATCAATGCAGTATTTTCTGGCACATTTCTCAAAGGACTTTATATTCCCGTTTGTCACTTCAATATTCGATAACTGGCAGTTCTGCTTCATCAGTTTCTCCATACTCTGTTTCCCATGATAGACCGCAGTATCTTTCTCCTGCCCTTTCTCTGCTGCTTTCTGCTGCCCTTTCCGCTTCTCCTGCTCCATCTTTGCGAGTGCTTTTGCCATTGCATTTTTCAATATCCGTGCGGAAATTTTGCCACCATTGATACAGAGGGATACCGTTTTCTCATTTACTTCATCCTGCATGATAATCACCTTCTTTCTCTGCTTTATATCCGCAGGCGCATTTCCCGAATAATCTTTAACAGGCAGTACCCAATGCAAGGGGAATGCCTGCCATATGGACAAACGCTGCAATCTCTGCTGTCATTACCGGTTCCCGTTTCCGGAAGAAGGTAATAACAGGTTTCCTTTGTACAAGAACGCTTTCGGTTATCCCAAAAATAACAGCAGGTACAATCCCCAGGCTTATCTTCTGCAAACCGTTGATTATCCGCTTCTCCTGACATCCTGTCTATCCTTCCACTCCATTTCTTCCATCCATCTGTCCTCCTGTGCCCCTACACGGACACAGCAGTAAAGGAAAAATGTAAATAAGGCGGCAACCGCCACAACTCCGATCATAATTCCTTTCATTCTTATCTGCCCTTTCTTATAAACACAAAAAGGCGCTCATGGAATGCAAAAGCAGACCATAAACGCCTGTATCATCAGTAACTCTTTAAAATATTATTTTTTCTTCCTGCGAAGCAGTACCACAGAGCCTGCCAGTCCTGCAAATGCCAGCCCGCAAAGAATAATCCACAATACCGCATGAGTATCATCACCTGTTTTCGGTGTGTCCGAAGAAGTCTGCGGTGTTTCTTCCGGTTTCACTTCATCCTTCATCACCACCTTCTGAATTTCTCCGGTATCTTTTACCTCAAATTTCACATCCTCGGCTACCAGATACCCTTCCGGTGCAGATTCCTCACGAAGTGTATATTCTCCGATTGGCAGCATTTCTATATAATGCGGCTCCTCAGTGGATGTCCAGCTTTCCACCACATTACCGTCTTTGTCAAGAATGGTTAATTTTGCTCCCGGCAGCTCCTTACCGGAAATATCTGTTTTAGAGATTTCCACCTTTGTCACATCGTCCTTCATCTCGATTTTCTGAACTTCGGCAGTATCTTCCACAGTGAAGGTAATATTTTCCGCTGTCACATAACCATCCGCAGGCAGAGTTTCTGTCATGGTATATTCCTTCCCCACAACCAGCTCCTTAATGATATACGGTTCCTTTCCGGAAGTCCATTCTTCCACTACATTGCCATCTTCATCTGTAATCCGCAGTTTTGCTCCCTCTACTTCCTTTCCATCTGTCAGGGATGTTTTGGTAAACTCAAACACAGTAGGCTCATCCTCAAAAGTAAATGCAAAAGAGACGGATTCTTTTTCTGCATCTTCATAAGTGAATATAAATTCCTGAACCTCATCCGTTGTTGCAAATCCCGGTGCTGGTACTGTTTCTTTCACAGAATAGGAAAAGCCTATTGGAAGATCAGCCGTAAAGGTAAGTTTCCCGTCTTTATCCGTTGCTCTCTCCTCAATGACGGTTCCGGCCTCCATGATCACTTTTCCGTCTTTGTTGGTAATATCCTCATTCGCAGCCAGGGCAAATACGGCCCCTTCCAGTACACGATCAGAATCCTTTTCCTTTTTCAGAACCGATACCTCAACCTTCTGCCGCAGATTCTGCCAATCAGAAGAATAGGTAACAACTTCCGTATTCTGGTCACGGTAAGTCAGGTCAATCTCACGAATTTCCCCATCCAGGACATACCCGTCGGCTGTCTCTTTTTCTTTCACATAGTATTTGCCAAGCGGAAGATCAGAAAGCCTTGCTACTCCGGTATCATCTGTTGTAATCTCCGCAATCAGCTCATCCTTTTTGTAATAATCCTCACTTTCCCCGTCAGCAGCTTTAATATCCTCCAAAGCATATACTTCAAAGGTAACATCTTTCAGGGAACCGGATATATACTCAAACAGGTGTGCAATCCATCCGCCAACTGAATCCATCACAGACACATTTTCCAGAAATTCTCCCTTTTTGTTAATCAGGAGAAGCCCCGTCGGAACATCATCTTTCATTTCTACTTTCTGAACCTCTGCGGTATCTTCCACCGTAAATGTGATTTCCTCCGCCTGCAGATAACCATACGGAGCCAGTTCCTCACGCAGCGTATATGTCTCGCCCACAGTCAGACGTTCAATCATATGTTCCTCACCTTTGACAGACTTCCATGTATCTACCACATTTCCATCCTTATCCAGAACAGTTAATGTTGCTCCGGAAAGCTCCACTCCGGTAGTAAGGTCTGTTTTCTTTACCGAAATCCTTGTAGGCTCATTCTCAAACACAGACTCCAGTTCAACCACTTTTATATCCTGTCCCTGATAAGCAGCGGTCAGTTCCAGCACCTGATCGGAAGATACATAACCAGCCGGAGCGGTCAGCTCTTTGATATAGTAATTTCCAAACGGCACATCTAATGCGAAAACAGCTTTTCCATCTTCCTCTGACAGTGCTTTTCCAAGCAATGTATCCGCTTCTACAATGACTTCTCCATGAGACAGAATATCCTCTTTTGCATACAGACCAAAAACGGCTCCGGCAACTTCCGCCTTTGTCACAGCATCCTGCTTTATCACAGATACTTCCACCTTCTGGCGTTCATTTGTAAAGACTGCTTCCTGTTTAACCACAGGTGTATTCTGATCTGCATAGGTAAAGGTAACTGTCTGTGCTGACTCATTTAATACAAATCCTTCCGGTGCGGTCACTTCCACAATCCGGTAAGAACCAAGCGGAAGATCAGAAAGATACGCCTCTCCATTTTCATCCGTAGTCAGTGTTGCCACCAGCGCATCCGCATCATACTCCAAAATCCGGTTTCCATCGGAATCCTTCTGGAAATCAGCCGTATAAATATCCTCTGCGGCATATACTTCAAACACAGCCCCTTCCAATGTTTCCTCTTTGTAAGTAAAATTCTTATCAAATCCATCCAGGACTTCACCACGTTTTACAACCTTCAGTTCTCCCTTGACCGGATGATTTTCGTAGATCACTTCAATGACAACATCCCCGGAAACAGTGTCCATCTGATAAGCCGTGTTGGAATCCACAGCCACCTCATAATAATTTTCATTCAGCGTATAGCCATACGGAGCATTTACTTCTTCAATCCGGTAATGCCCGATTTTCAGATTCTGCGGCAGGATCAGATACCCCTGCTCATCCGTAAAGTAGGACTTATGGACAACAGTAGTTGGATAAGTTGTTACCTGCTCTACATACTGCTCATTATCAAGGTCATAAATCTTAAACTCTGTATTTTTTGCTAACACCGGCTTTTTGGTTTCATCATCCTGTTTCACAATTTTCAGCTTTGCTTCAAATTCATCGTCCAGAAGTACCCGCCATACCTGCGGCGTGTTTGGATGATGCTCCGTAATACGGACAATAAAATCATCCACCGGAGTATAATTGTGCGGTGTCGTTGTCTCACGGACGATATATGTACCGTATGGGATTGCAATACTGCAGGCATAGCCTTTTTCATCCGTAAAGATTTCTGTCGCACCATTTTCCCCGATTACCACTGGCGTTACGGAAGAAAAATCATAGTTTCCATCTTCTTTAACGCTCAGAGAGGATACCAGGTAAGCGGTAAATCCGGCACCAGAAAGCAGATCTGCGTCTGTCTTTCCATTATCCGCAGCTTTAATAATCTGGAACGGCTGTTTCACTACCTGCTCCTGGGAAGTACATTCCCGTTCTACCGTAGCCACCAGATCGCCTTCATAACTGCACACCAGGTCATATTCATTTTCATCTGCCAGATACCCTGTCGGCGGAGTAATTTCTTTTACATAGTAGCTGCCAAGATACAGATTTTCCACAGATGCCTCACCATGTTCATCCGTTGTCAGCGTTGCCACTTTTTCTCCTGCCTTATAGATCACACCCGTTGCCCCGTCCGGATGCACAATGTCCTCACGGGCATACAGGCCATAGACAGCATTTTCCAGTGTCGCATCCCCTTGCGGCACTGCCTGATTCGTCTCCGCATCCTTTTTATGCAGAGAAATCTTTGCATTAACACGTTCATTAGTAAAGGTATGGGAGAAAGAAACCACCGCTTCACTATCATTGGTATAAGAAAAGGCAAAGGAATATACATCCTTCGTGTTCCTTAGATACCCTTCCGGGGCCTGCTCCTCTTTCACACAGTAAGAAAAGCCTATCGGAAAATCAGCCGTAAAAGCCGCTGTTCCATCATCCCCGGTCACAGCCTTCTCAATCAGCGTTCCCTTTTTGACAATCACTGTACCATCAAAGGCTATAATATCGCTGTTCGCATACAGTCCGAAAACACCGCCATCCAGCGGATTCTCTGTATCCTGATCTTTCTTTGTAACAGTTACCTTTGCCTTCTGACGGTCATTCGTGAAAGTTGTCTCGGAAAATACTACTTCAACATTCTGTCCGGCATAAGATAATGTCACAGTTTTTTCTTCCCCCGCATTATAGAAATTCTCCGGAGCCTGCATTTCCTTCACAACGTAAGTGCCAAGATGCAGATTTTTCAGGATTACCGCACCATTGGAATCCATTGTCAGGTTTTCTTTTACAAGATCGCCTTTTTTATATACAACCGCACCATAGGCAGTAGCAATATCCTCCCCGGCATAGACATTGTAAATGGCTCCTGGCTGACGGTGATTCTCATAACGGAATACTGTACCTGTTTCACTTACATCCGCACCAACCAAAACCTGCCCTTCTTTATAAATAGTCAATTCCCCAAGCTGCTCCACATCCGGTACGGTTGTTGTTGCAGTCTTGTTTGCAACCAATGTTACATTGTAGGAAGTCGTATTGATACGGTATCCTGTTGGAGCTGTAATTTCTTTTAAGTACACGGTATCCTGCGTCTTTACAATTTCCACAGTGGACGCACCATTACTGTCTGTTGCCGGCATTTTTGTAATCAACTGCGTACAGTCTTTATCACTGTAAATACCAAATACCGCACCGGATAATTTTGCGTCCTTATTATTAGAATCCACTTTCACTACCTGAACCTTTGCAAGTTCCAGCCACTTTACAGAAAAATCCACATATTTTTCATCATCAACACCTTCGCCAAACACGAGTGCCAAATCCTGTGTATCACTTCCTGTCGTAATCTTGTAAGCGGAGTAATCTTTGGTGATACTTCCTTTCATCGTGGCAGACCAGGAACCGGATACATCGGCTGTCTGTGTCAGCGGAGCTGAAAGATAAAACTTCGTGCCTCCCGCTACTTCTACGGACGCACCTGCCTTACTTGTCTTTCCCGTTGTTACGTTATGAAATTTCACGCCATCCGGTAAATTCATAGTAATTGTCTGTAATGTATCAGCGTTAAAGGTAACTTCCTTTGTACGCTGCTCATTCCCATCCACATAGGCAGTTACACTGGCATTTGAAAATGACATTGCCACATCCGGAATATCCGGCTGGCTTACACAATAGTTATACAGTTCCATTGCAAGTGCCTGTCCCGTACTGTTGGTTCCGGAAAACGCATCGCTGCTCCCATTTGCATATGCAGCCGCAATATGGGTAATGATAAAACGCTTTCCGGCTGAAAAATCAGGATATTTCTCCTCAAAAAATCCCTCATCACCAGATGCCTTTGTGCCATAATAGCAAACCTTTGCAAGTGTCTTGCTGTCTGCCAGTTTTGTAATCGTATAGGTTCCATTTCCCGGCCCCGGTTTTGATGGCTGTACACAATAAGCCGTAGCTGTTATACTTCCAAATGTAACCGTATACGGGCAGGTGAGATAAGAACCAAGACCATAATCCGCATAATAATACCAGGAACCTTTTGTCACTGTTACACTTTGTGTTGCCCTTGCCGCATAAAGCATTGCCGAACTTGCGGTAAATGTAACTGTCTCCCCTTCCTCCATCTCAAGAAGATCAACATCCTGTTCTACGGCCTGCAGCATGACATCACTAAGGGTAAGCCCGCTTTCTTCATCAACGGTATCCTGTGTTTCCGCTGTCTCTAACGCAGCGTCCAGTTCAGTCTCCGATAACATTTCTGTTTCTGCAGCAAGTTCCGAATGGGTGTCCGATTCTCCATCTTCACTTTCTGATTCTTCGGACTGCCCCGTATCACCTCCGGCCTCGGACGATTTTTCCGACTGTGATTCAGTAGCCGGCTCTTTTACAATGATCTTCCTGACAATATGATAAGAAGGATTGCCGCTGGCAGGTTCTACAAAGTAGACCGCTTTATAGGAATCCGCATGGTTTCCATTAAAGTCCTCCCCGGCTTCATTCTTTGCTTCATGGAAAGTCACTTTGACTTTTTCTTCATTAATCTCCATACCGGAAAAATCGGTTTCCACATCAAAATCACTTCCAATCTCCACTTCATAGTCCTCTGCTGTAACCACTTCATCCTCTGCCAGCATATCCCGCACTTTTTCAAGCGCCGGGTATTCTGCTTCATAAGCTGCCGGCTCCGGCTCTGCCGCATACGTTGTGACAGGCTGTACAACAGAAGTCAGGATTGTCATTACCGAAAGCATCCCCGAAACAATCCTTTTTACTTTTCCTTTCATGATTAAATACCTCGCTTTTCATAATTTGATAAAACGCCTGATCTGATAACTTCTTATTTCCCTATGTTTTCATGGCAGCTCCCCTCCTCTTTTTAAGTTTTGTACTGTTGCAGGATAACAGCACATAAATGCGGGGAAGTTCCAAGACTTCCCCGCACGGTATCTACTGTTATCTAATTTTCACGAAATATAATTTGAGCGTTTTGCCTGTTTTCTTCCACGAACCCGTTCCAGCTCCGGCTTTCCAGTTCCGCAGCGTTTCCTCCGGTACGGTGTGCAGGATGCACACTCCTATACCGGGTATCAATTCGGGCAGGCGATGAAATTGTCAAGGTACGATGAAAGGGAAAAATTTTGATTTGAATGTAAGAATATTTACCCCTTCACTAATCGCAGGTTTGAAAGGGTAAAAAATAGCCTGTTTAGAAAATTTTTTTGATATTTTTGAGAAAAAAATAAGCAGCGTTATTTTCTGTAATAAACACTGCTTACTTCTTGATTATTCATTATTTATTTTTTATATTGTCTGTCTTGCCACATGAGGATTGAAGCGATACCCAACACCCCAAACCGTGAGTATGAAGATTGGCTTTGCCGGATCAGGTTCTATTTTCTTTCGTATCCGGCGGATCAAACTCATAACATTGTCCTCTGCCCCATAATAGGGTTCTTTCCACACCTGATTATATATTTGTTCTTTAGAAAATACTTGTCCGGGATGCTGTGCCAGCAAATGAAGAATTTCAAACTCATAATTAGTCAGTTCAATACTTTCCCCATCCCTCTCTACCATTCGATATTTTACATCTATCATCAAGTTATCGTATCTCAAATAGCTATCATTAGGAAAAGTATTCAGCACTTTTATATGGCTTTTTGATTTCAAAAACGAAAGCAACTCATCAAATGTTGTTTCCTCTTTATCGTCAAATGTAGCTATTAACACTTTTCCCACACAGGCTCGCCCTCCTTTCAATACCATTGGCTACGCCACTGTTTAAAGAGAGTCCAGAAATATTTCGCTCATTTCACCGTATCCTGCTCTTTCTGCCAACGCCTTAATTCCATCCAACGCTTCTTCTTTGGAGTAATTATGAGAAGCCAAGAAAGCATTATCTTTCTCACTCACATATTGATAAAATAGTAGCGCAGCAAGAATTTCTTCTTTTTTCGTATAATTAATGTTTTCCAATAGCATATTTTCTGCTTCATTTACAAAGCCCCGATCTACCATCTTTTCAAATTCCTCTAATGCTTTTCCAGAAACCTCATACTTATTTTCCTCTGGTAACTCTACAGACTTGTACTGTTTTCCAAGCATTAAAGAAAAAAGAACCCTTACCATTTCTTTAATGATACGCATAATATAATCTTTCTCATCATTAAAATCCATCTATTTTCCTCCCTACAAATTTTCTGATTTCATACTTTTCGTAATCGACACTTGTTCCAAAATTCCATACACGGCCAATATCGCAAGAAAAATGATGAAATGTGTAATAATCAGGCTGTGATTTTCAGTACCAAACAAATCCGGCACTAAGAAATATACGGGAATGATGATTGCAAATGAAACCACATACGACACTACCATCATAAGCTCCAGCTTTTCCATCAGGTTCTTACCAAACAGGTAAGAAAGTGTAAGGAAAATTGTTCCCTGTAGTAATGAAATACTCCATCCGAGTAATGTCATATCAATAAAACTGACCAGTTTTATTTTACCAGACAAAATAAACGGAATGGATGCTGCTGTGCCGATCAGTATACCACATATATTCAGCAGCATAAGTAATGCGTATTTCTCTTGCACCAGTTCTTTTTTCTCTATCGGCGCTGTGACCATCAGCATATTCCATTTGGAATGTTTATCCAGATTTATAACTGTTGTTAACAAGGAGCTACTAAGCAGGACCGGAATCAGCGGCAGTGCAAATTCATAATGCCGTATAATTACAAAAGCCAAAAATATCACCAAGATCATCAGCATCGTTTTCAGTGTTGTCCTTAAATTATAAAAATCCTTCAGCAATAAGCCTTTCATGACCATTCCCCCTTCATCATAATTTTCAATATTTCATCCATCGTTGTCTGCTCAAAAGAAAATTGTTGATATTTTTCTCCCGCATGACCATAGTTGCGGATCATAACTGCTGTTTCATTTCCCTCTCTGCAGTAAGCAATCACATCCTCTTTCTCAATTTCCCGCATTTGATTTCCAACACAATGGATCACCGCATTCCCACATAAAAGGTCATCCAGACTTTTCTCAAAAGCAACCTTTCCGTGGTTAATAAACACGATATAATCTGCTATCTTCTGCAAATCCTCCACAATATGGCAGGAAAATAAAACTGCCTTCTCCCCATCTGCTACAAATTCATGCAGCATCTGCAATACCTCATCCCGGATCACCGGATCTAAAGCAGACAGTGATTCATCAATCACTAGCAGCTTCGGATAATGGCTTAATGCGCTGACAAGAGCCAGCTTTGATTTCATCCCTTTTGAATACTCACTCAGTTTCTTATCTGCTGAGATATAAAATCGGTTCAATAATTCCAGGAAATACGTGCAGTCCCATTTTTTATAAATCTTTGAAAAAATCTTTTCCAGTTCAAGTGCTGTAAGATTTTCATAAAAAACGCTGTCATCAAACACCACTCCTATGTCTTCTCTCTCTAGTGCTGAGAGAGTGCGGATTTCTTTTCCGTAAAATTCCACACTCCCCTCATCTACAGAACAGATATTTAATATAGTTTTTAGAGTGGTTGACTTGCCAGCTCCATTTTCTCCAACCAAACCAACGATACTGCCTCCTGGAACATGAAATGTTACATTTTTTAGCGAAAAATCCGCATAATTCTTACAGATTCCATTTACTGTTAACACGTCCTGACTCATATGTTATTCCTCCAATACGCCTTTCCATTGTCTCCATCACATAATATCAACATTTACCCTATACAGCGTTTCGTTAATCTTTTAACTCGTCAGATTTCTTTTTAGAAAGATAGGAAATCCCTCTTAGCAAAGCATATGATACTGTTGAAAGAACAATAAAAAAGCAAATAGACATTCCAATAGCACGAGATAAGACCATAGTTTTGGATAATATCAAACAGAGCAGAATACTAAAGATTCCTACACATATTACGCTGACGATAAAATCTTTCTTAGGTGTACTTTTTATCCGGGTTCCATTCCATGCTCCATTGTTTACGGAAGAAAAAATATATACCCCCGCACCGAAAATCAGTATTACCGTTTCCCCAATAATCAGGGACATATCTCCTGTCATAATCATTTGTACAACAATAGCTGCTGCACATACCAGGAACATAATACCAAATGAAATATTTCCGCTTCTTGCAGCTCTTTGCTTCTCCAGCTCAGTATAATCAGCTACTTTTAATAATGTTTCTTTTAATTCTTTATCCATATCCTCGCTTTTCCTTTCTCCATTCAAAATTTCTTTAATTTCTACATTGTAGTATTCAGAAATTTGTACCAAAATGCTCAGGTCAGGTAAATTGTTTCCCGTTTCCCATCTTGAAACAGTTCTCCCTGAAACCCCCAAAATTTCTGCTAATTGTTCCTGTGTGATTCCCTTTTCATTACGAAGCTGTTTTAAAAATGCTCCTATTTCTTTTGGATTCACAATCGTTCCTCCTTTCAAAAACAGACTACCTTCTCTTTGGGTAAAAGAACACGACATAAAGCGAGAAATGCGCTATTTCTTTCACCCGACACAGATGTCTATTGCTATTTTTTATAATTTTCTATGTATTACTGTTGAATCGTGCCTACCATTATATCGCAAATTTACATCTTTCTCAACTAAGTGCCAAAAGCAGCAGAGGTGGCTCAACAATAAAACTACCTCTGCTGCTTCTTTTATAAATCAAACTTGTATCCACTACCTATCACGGTCCGTATATACGCAACACCCAATTTTTTCCTAATCTGGCTTATCATGATTGTCATTATTACTCCACACCTATTACCAGACTCTTTCCACACAGCCCCATATTTTTGTTCTTTCGAGAATACCCACTCATTGTTGACCTATTTTCTACTGCTGCAAGGACTTTATTCATAATGTGTTTCTCTGAATCAGAAAAAGCCATTACCATTATTCTTTCTATAAATACCACCTACCTTGCATGATTATGCGATTACTTGATGTCTTTTAAATGTCTTTTTTATTAATACATAAAACACCACACCAATCCCTAAATTAAATACAATCATAATAATCGGCTGTATAATCCCCGCATAGGTTTTCATTGCTGCAAATACCCCATTGATATGAAGCATGAAAATCGGGCAAATCTCCTGCATTTTTTGCAAAATCGGTATACTATCTGTAAAATCGAACAGTACAGGCAGGAAAGATACAACACATGAAATAATTAATGCCGAAACCGGGCTTCCCATCTTTGCAGACAAGAATAACGTAATCACTGTTAAAGCTATAATCCCTAATATATTTAATGCTACAGAAATTAAAAACATCTGTAAGAATGTAATTGCATAGGTCGATGAAGCGTAATGCAAAGATGACTGGATGCTCACATTCCACCCATCAAATCCATAAAATCCACCATAAAGAACAGCATAAAGGAAAAGATAAACAATATACATTCCGACTACTGTTTCCAGTGAGGCAATTACTTTTGCAGTTACTAACTTTGTTTTCCCATAACGTGCTGCACAAATCACGCTATCTGTATGGCTGGAATATTCTTCTGCAAAAACCGGAGATAAAGCAATCACTACTAACAGGCACATGAGTAGGCTTAAAACTCCACCCATTCCTGACAGCATAAGATCCCATCCGTCACAATAGCCTAAAATAACAGATTTACTGTTTGGATATGCAGCTTGAAGTTCTTTCAAACTTCCATCCGGATTCATTACATATTCCAAAATAGCCGCCTGATCACGATAAACATGTGTGGCAGAAAATACAGAATTTTCATCCCTGCCCTTTGTGGCATTTTCAGCCTCATTCAGTTTCTGTTGTATTCTCTCCAAAGTATCTTGTGTCAATTCTCCTTCAAAAAGACCAGCAATTTCTTTTCTCTGTTCCACAGCTGCAAAACCGCTTACTGTGCTCATCTTACCTGTATCATAATCATAATATACTGAAGCATAATTAAACTGTAAAAAGAAGAAGTAGGCCAATGTAAGAATAACCCCGGCAATAAACAAAATCTTTGTCGGTTTTCTTAACATAATTTTAGTTCTTTCTGCTTTTATCATATCCTTCATGTTCTGATTCCTCCGCAAAATAATACAAATACAAATCTTCCAGTGTCGGTTCTACATTCCATGCACTTTCGCAAGGTTTTTTCTCTGAAATAATCCGTAGTCTCTCTGCACCATTACTATGCCTGAGATTTGCTGTAATATATTCCATTTCCAATCTTCCTGCTTCCTTATGTGAAACTTCACACTCCCATACATAGTTTTCGATTGGCATCAGTATTTCCTCCGGTGCTCCTTGATGAACCAATTTTCCTTTTTTCATAATCAGGATTTCTTTCGCGATATATTCAACATCCGATACGATATGAGTTGATAAAATCACAATCCGATCTTCTGCTAATGCACTAATTAGGTTCCTAAATCGTACACGTTCTTTTGGATCAAGCCCCGCTGTAGGCTCGTCCAGGATCAAAATTTTAGGATTATTCAAAAGGGCCTGTGCAATCCCTAATCGCTGTTTCATTCCACCGGAAAAATTCTTGATTTTTTCATTTTTCTGTTCCAGTAGGTCCACTTCTTTTAACAATTCCAACGTACGATTATGTGCCTTTTTATGCGGCAAGCCTTTGACCGCCGCAATATACATAAGAAATTTATATGCGGTAAAATTAGGGTAATATCCAAAGTGCTGCGGTAAATATCCTAAAACATTACGGTACTGTTCACCCAGATCATGAATATTTTTCCCATTCAATAAAATAGCGCCTTTGGTCTCGGTCTGGACATCGCATAACATACGCATTAATGTTGTTTTGCCTGCTCCGTTTGCTCCTAATAAGCCATATACACCATCGGTTAATGTAACATTGAAATTGCAAACGGCTTTTTTACTTCCATATTCTTTTGTGAGATCTTTTATTGTAAGTTCCATGTCAACTCTCCAATCATTTTTTCATATTTCAAATATTTCTGAATTGCTTTTCCTAAAAAGATAATGGATGATACATAAAACACAGCCCACATCCAGATCATTGAAACTTCAAACAAAATCTGTTGCCTTAAAATAAATGAAAACGCAATCATAAGGCATACCATACAAGCGATCAAGTGATAGGACTCTTCCGATTTTTCTCCTTTTGTAATCGTGACCAGATAACTGGCACAGGATATATTAAGGGGAACTATTCCGTACAAAATCATTCCGATGATGGGTTGTTGATAATAATAACTCATTAGAACCAATATACCTGTTACGAAAAACAAGTCAAACAATCCAACAATCATCATCCGGCAAGCCACCAATTTTACTAATTGACACCTACTTGACTGTTCAATCTCCCACATACCATAAGTATTACTTTTGGAAATCTGTCTTACCCCTAACAGCACAATAAAAGGAATCGTAATTGCCAAAACAGTGAGCGGATAATAAAGCTGAACCTTAAAATGTCCTAATAGGCAAACTGCCGCTATCACTGCCATAAGGAATCCTACCTGGACAGTCCAAAAAGAAAATGGAAGATATTGTAACTGGCTCAAGAAAACATTTCGCAGAGAGTTCTTATTAAACTCAGGACCTTCCATGTAGCTTTGCCCCATAGAAATTAACTTTTCCATTCTATTTTCAGGTGCTTCTGGAACATCATAATCCTGTATCCATTGCTGCAAATCGTCCATTTTTTTGCTCATATATTATTGCCTCCTTTAAAATCAGCCAAATATCGTTGTAACTTCTTCAGACCTTGCTGTAACCGGGACTTAACTGTAGGAACACTCGCATTTGTAATAGTTGCAATTTCTTTTATTTTAAGGTCGTAATAAAAACGCAATATAATGACCTCTTTTTGATAATCAGGCAATTCAGTGATTGCCCTTCTAACGGCATTTTGACTTTCCCTCCGTATTACTTTTTCTAAAGAACTATCTGCCTCATCAACAATTTCCAAAGTTTCTAAATCTACATAAGGTTTTTCTTTTTTGAAATAATTGTTACAGGTATTAACTGCAATCGTAAGTAGGTAATTTTGAAACTTTCCCAACATACGAACCGCCTGGATATTCTCCAATAATTTCAAAAAAACATCCTGCGTAATGTCGGCTGCAGTATCTGCATCTCCATTTAAGCGGCGATAACAAAACTGATAGATGGATCGGTAATATTTACGGACTAGCGTATCAAAAGCTTCTGTATCACCAGCTTGTATCTTTTTAATCAAAATAAAGTCTTCGATGTTATGTCACCGCCTCTCTGTGAAACGTCTTACACTTTATATACAACTGAACCCCTCAAAAGGATTTAAGTTTTTAAAAAAATTTTCAATCCTATTTTACACAAAGAATATCCATCAGTAAATTCCCCTTTTTCACACGTTTGTTTTTATGAAAAGGTATAAAATATAACATCTTTCTTTTTCCCAAAAGTCAAAATAAAACCTTTCTTAATTCCTACTATCACTTGAAAAACAACCCGGAAGCATCAGAAAATCAACACTGTCCACTGCATTGAATTAACTTTAAAAACACCCGCCCACAATTCCCAATTCCTGCATTTTACAGTTTAATTCCTTTAGAATCCGCTTACGCCTGTTTTCAATCGTTTTCCTGCTGCAGCCACAAAGTTGCGCCGCCTCTTTCACTGTCACTTCCTCAAAAAACAGTAGATACATTAGATAAACATCCGCTTCCGGCAGTTCATCCAGAACCTTCCGAAGTTTCTCAATATACAACTTCTTAATCGCTGTTTCCTCAAGGCTGTCTGTCACGGGTATGAAGGAATCTCCCCTTTCCTCCAATTCGTTCAGGCTGCATACGCCATACTTTTGATTTCTCTCCTTTTGATACCGCTCTCTGCGCCTTGATTGATACCACTCCAGATAAACCTCCCTGGTTACTTCCACAAGCGTACCATCTCCCATACGCAGCACATAACTCTTTCTCTCCTTTGGTTTCTTACCACGCATGGAAAACTCCCCCTTTCCCTACTTGTATTCTATTAGTGGTTTGGGGAAATTCCGGCTGCCGTCTGCGTATTCGCCGTACTGCACTTTTAATTGTCCGTGATACTACTGGCGGAGCAATACCAAGCTCCTGTGCGATCTCCTTTTGTGTTTTCTGGAGAAAGAAGAACTGTCTGACAATCAGACGTTGCCGCTCTGTCAAAAGAATCATCATTTCTTCAAAGTTTTCTATCCAGATCAACTGTTCTACCGGAGATTTCCCATTATCAGCCATTAATCCCCCTGTCTCCGGTATGTCACTGTAAGAGATATTCTTCTCACGCTCCCACGCTTCACGGTTATTGATTACCCGATCTTCTCCCTCTAATATCAGGCGCAAATACCACTCCTGTCTGTTAAAAAAGGCTTCTTCTATACAAAGGATATTGCCGTCTGACTGATAGAAATAATCACCGCAACTATGGATAGAAAATACGGTCTTATATTTATCAAGGTAATACACCGCATATCCACTCCGGTATACTCTGATCTCCGTATTCTTATCTAATCGTCTGCTTATAACAGCAGTTCCGGTATTCCTTAATTGTTTTTCTGTCGGTACTTTATTTCCCTCCTTTGGAATCTCTACCATTTGTTTTACTTCCTGCAATGTCAGCATAAAGACCACCCTTCTGCCATTAGGCTCCGGGTGGCCCGAAAGTACGCTGTCACAGGAATCCAACAAAAAGGCAGTAAAAAATGGCTCCCGGCTCACCCGTTTTTTTTAACGGGAGCCTGAAACTCCTTTTACTGCCTGTGACAGATTCTATTCATAAAACTCACTTTATTTGTTTGCCCGAAATATCCGTTTGGGAAAGTCCTGTTTCTTTATTCTCCTTTTTCTGCTTATCTTCCGCAAAGAAAACCGAATAATCTCCCATTGCGTCATATGGGCAGTTTTTCCGGTAAGCCAGACTTTCTTCCCTCGTCACAACAACATCCCTCCTTTCCGGCTCCTGTGTTTTCAGCCGCTTTCTATATCCAGTTTAACAACTAACCTTCTTTTTTCCCTCGGCAAATATGGGGAGATTTATCTGTCCACACCCCTTATTTGTGGAATTTATTTATCCCATCAATCAGGACTTCCATTGTCTGCAGCACAATCTTCTGCTCATTTTCTTTTAACTGCTGAATCCGCCTGACTAATGTATCGTATTTTTTTTTTCTTTTTCTTTCGGACACTTCCCTAGCAGCTCATCCGCATCAACCTCCAATATTTCAACCATCTTCTTAAAAATTTCAATGGACATCGCCGTTTGCCCTCCCTCAACCCGGCTAACCGTATTGACACTGATACCGGCTTTCTCCGCAAAGGCTTCTTGTGATAAATGGACTTCCTGCCTGCGTTTCCTGATACGTTCCCCTAACTCAATCAACCCCTGCGACACAGCACGGTTCCCCAATACGGCACCTCCTTCCATGAAATTTTCTTTTTAGAACTTTGCGACATCGTGTCGTAAAGTTTTCCTCCAAACAGGCAGAAAAAAGCAGCTAAATATGACTCTAGCTGCTTCTATGAACCTCTATTCATTTCTCTGTCTCCACTTATTCCCCTGTAAAGCCACTGTTCCTATCACACAGCACGTTTTCCTGCCAGCCAGAGGATACCCGAACCAATGCCTTTTATAAGATAAAATGCCGCCAGCACCAGACGCCAGATCAGGATTACACCCCCTATTACACCGCCCGCCAATAGATTCATGACTAAAACTCCTATGGTTCCTCCAATATCAAAACCTTTTGGAATCACCCATACGAACATCCGATGCACACCAAATGGGATGCCTGTTAATATCCACAATTTTAAATAATCACATACTCCATTATCCACACACACAGGATAAAACAATGCGGCTAAAAATATCGCCGCTCCCACCGGAAATATCACTTTTCCCAAAAACTCACTGATTCTCATTTCATCCACCTCCGTACAAATCATGATTTACTTCCGCCTGATAGTAGCTATTTATCGTCATTGACGCATTATAAAGCGTTGTCAACAGATACGCTTTGATATTTCCCACTTTGGTTGTATTTCTGTGCAGGCAGAACAATACATACTCAATATGCGAATATGTCATTTTCATAAACCTATTCTTTACAAGTGCCACAGGTTTGTCCACTCCCGCAATCCTTATCGTGCTGTCATCTGGCATCATCATAACCTCTACCATCAGTTCTACAAGTTCATCTACATCTTCCGCTGAATGATAGGAATACTCAATGCGCTCCCGAATAAGTTCCCGGTATGCGTTCATTTTTTCAATCACATCTTTTCTTCCCAAAGCAGTACCAGCATCCCCTGATTGGATTCGATCAGATAAGATAGTCTCAGTCTCACTTATATCAGTCTTGTTAAATTCTGTATAACTGTAATCAGTATCGTTATAATCAGTCTTATTAATATCAGTATTATTACAGTTTGATTTTGGAACTTCTTGAGGTTCGTTTTTCATACTTCCTGAAGTCTGATTTTCATAACTCTTGAAGTCTGATTCGGGAACTTCTTGAAATTCGCTTTTCATACTTCCTGAAGTTTGATTTTCATACTTCTGGAAATTTGATTCGGGAACTTCTTGAAATCCGTTATTCATACTTCTTGAAGTTTGATTTTCATACTTCTGTGAATTTGCGGAGTTTTCCGGCTGTTCTTCCCTATGTACTTCCTCATGTTCCTCCTCACGCTCCGGTTCCGGACAATCCGTAATCATAAAATTTTTTACATAGATTACATTCGGTTTTCCCAAACCTAGCCGCTTCTTTTCAATCAGGCCGATTCCCTTTTCTGTGTCAAGCTCCGCAATATTCTTAACCGCCTTTTGCCTGCCGCATCCAAGCAGTTCCATAACCTCCTCAACGGTAAAGATAATATATACCCGATCTTCCTCGTCAAACCAGCGGTTTTTGATACTAAGGCTCATACGGTCTAACATTAGACCGTATAAAACCTTTGCTTCACAGGAGAGGGATTTAAAGCATTCCGCAGTAAAAAGCACCTTCGGTACACGGTAAAAGCTGTATTGTTCCGCTTCCATGCCCCGGAAATACTCAAATTGAATTTTCTGCATCCGCAAATTCCTCCATTTTCTCGTTTTGCTTCCATTGATCCAAAAGTGAATAAATCACTTCCTCAATCTGCGCTTTTGTATAGGTAGGTGGAAAATAACTGCCGATTTTCCTGGCAGAGATTGTCACGCCAACTTTTCCACTTTCCTTTTTTATGAGAATCGCATATACACCGCCCTCGGTCAGTTCCCCGGCATCACTGCCCGATTTTAATGCCTCTGCCTGTATTTTAGATGGAAATACGCCACTATTTATAATTGCATCTACAAGCCACGCCTGTTCTTCTTTTTTCAGATAGGATAGCTTTTCCCCGACAATCATCGGGATTTTTCCGGCATCCACATAATCCAATAATTCCGGCACTAATTCTGTCAGACGTATATATCTCTGTACTGTCCTGCCGCTGTCCCCGGCAGCTTCCCCCACCGCATCGGCAGTAAACTTGTCCCCTTTACTTCCCTGATGTTTCATAGCTTCATATTTCATCCTATAGGCTTTTGCCTTCTCACTCGGCAGAATATCTTCTCTCTGAATATTCGTATCAACCATAATCACAGTAGCGGCATCATCATCCAATTCCCGGATGATAACTGGCATTTCCTCAAGTCCTGCCAATTCACACGCCCGCCATCTGCGGTGTCCTGCCACAACCTCATAACCATTGTCCGGATGCGGACGGACGATTCCCGGCACTAATACGCCATAATGCTTAATGCTCTCCACCGTCTCCTGCATCTTTGCGTCATCGACCACCCGAAACGGATGGTCTTTGAATGTATGAAACAGACTGATCGGAACAGATGTGATCTTTTCCCCTGTCACTGGCTCATTGGTTCCGAATAAATCATCATAGGAAGTCAATTTAACTTTTTGTGCGCTCTTATTTTTCATGCTCAAGCACCTCCTCCGTCAGCGAATAGTAGCCGTTTGCCACAATCCCTTTCGGATCATGGAGATAAATGCTTTTCCCTTCTGCAGTAGTCTCTGCCACTCTCACCGACAATGGAATACAGTTCGTGAAAATATGTACCCTGTCTCCATAGACCTCCCTGATCTGTATAGAAATATCCCTTGCAAAGTTTGTCCTGCGGTCAACCTTCGTGAGCAGGATACCCATAATGGAAAGTGCCGGATTCAATTTCCTGTGAACTCGCCCAATCGTCTTGATAAGCTGCTGTAACCCTTTGACCGGAAGATACGCCGCTTCTACCGGAATCAGCACATTATCCGCTGCTACAAGGGCATTTATCGTAATCATCCCCAATGAAGGCATACAATCAATCAAAATATAGTCATACTGACTTTTCAAACTGTTCAGATACTGTCGGAGAATGGTTTCCCGACTCATTACATTTACAAGTGCCGTTTCCAATCCCGCAAGTTCAATATTGGCCGGAATGAAATCAACCCCTTCTTCATGGTGGATGATTCCCTCTCCCATTTCTAAATCTTCATCATTAATAACCTTCTCCATAATATTCACTAAGGTTACATCCAGCTCGTCCGGCTCTGCGATCCCCAAACTTACTGCCATACTTCCCTGTGCGTCTGCCTCTACCAGAAGCACTTTTTTTCCTTCCCTTGCCAGACCGATTCCTAAATTTACACAGGTGGTGGTCTTTCCTACACCGCCCTTTTGGTTTGCGATTGCGATTACTCTACACATACCCCATACCTACCTTTCCTTTTTCTCTATCTCTGAATAAACACGAAAATACTTATTTGTTCCTTTGTTTGCAAATGGTTCCGATGTCCGTAAAACATCAATTTCCTCATGCTGCTCTATGAGCTTTCTGAACCACCGAATATCTCTCAATGTTCCCTGAAGTCTAATTTTCAGCATACAAATCCTCCCAATCCACGTAAAAGCAATACTCCGGGTATCTGATCTTAATTGCTTCCCAAAAGTATCGGGCATAACCGCAACAGAATAAATCCTCTACCGTATAGCACCGCATTTCGTTTAATTGCCCGTCCGTATCAGAATCATCGTATTCAAAAACGCTCGGCGTACCATTGCAATACAGGTTAAATGCCATCCGGACAATCTTTACACTGCCGCTGGTCTGCCAGCCTTCATGCAAACATTCTGGTTTCACGTTGCCTGTCCTGAAATCATAAATCCGGTCTACATGTTCTCTTGTATCCCGATCAATCCCAAGACAATAAACCAATGCCTTGTGATACACATCCTGATAACGGCATTTTGGAAGGTATCTCTGATAAAAATCTTCGTGTGCCTGATTCTTGAAAGTAACTGTGCGAGTAATCTTTTCTTTTTTTGCTCTTGTCGCTGTGTTTGTCATTTATTTTTCCTCCTAAAATATAAAATTTTATAAAAAATAGGGACGCTTGCTTTGAACAAGTATCCCTATAATCTATCAAATATCTGATAGTCCACTATTCACTTTCATATTCAGGATTTTTTGTGTTCCCCGTATCGAGGTCTAAGGCAACCACAACGGTAACTTTCTGCACAAGCAGCTTTTCCTTGTGATTTTCACCGATTTTGTTGAAACTGAAAAACTCTACAAAGTGCGTAAATTCAAGGATTTCTAGGTATCTTTCCTTTGTAGTCCTACCACAGTCTCCACATGTACCGTATTCGGAAACATATCCACGCACTGCACCTTATCCACGACATACCCCCGCGCCAGCAGCACCTCCAGATCCCGCGCCAGACTCGTCGGCTTACACGAAATATAAATCATATGATCCACACCATAATTGATAATCTTTTCCAGCGCCTTCGGATGAATACCATCCCTTGGCGGATCAAGCACAATATAATCCGGCCGTTCCTCAATCGTATCGAGCACCTTTAAGACGTCACCCGCCAAAAATTCACAGTTGTCCAGATGATTGAGTGCCGCATTCTCTTTTGCCGCCTCTACCGCTTCCTCGATGATCTCCACGCCCACAACTTTTTTGCAGACCGGAGCGAGCATCTGTGCGATCGTACCGGTACCGCTGTACAGATCATAAACGGTCTTGTCTGCCAGCATGTCCGGATTATCCCCGAGGATAAATTCGCGGGCTGTGGAATAAAGCACTTCTGCTCCGAGAGAGTTTGTCTGGAAAAAAGAAAACGGTGAAATCTGAAAACGCAGTCCCAACAGCTCCTCATAAAAATAATCCTGTCCGAAAAGTACTTCCGTTCCTTCGTTTTTTACGACATCCGCCACGCTGTCATTTTTTGTGTGGAGTACTCCTTTTAAGGTTCCTTCCAGGGAAAGTGCCAGAAGTACATCTTTCCATCCGGCTAAAAGCTGCTTTTCTTTTTCTTCGTTTACCGTTCCGGCATGTGGACATCTGCCCTGCTTTTCCAGCAATGCAGCCTCTATCTTTGCACGCTCGTCCGGCTCCTGCTCCTGTACATTTCTCCAATCCTGCGTCGTAGTGATCAGATCAACTAAAATCTCTCCGGTCTTTACTGCCTTTCGCACAAGAAGATGGCGCAGATACCCGGTATGACGCAGTCTGTGATAGAAGAAGATTTCCTGCTCCCTGAAATAAGCGAGCGTTGCCATGAGAATCGCACGGAAATCGCCATCCACGATCCGGCAGTCCTCTACCGTTACAATATCGTAAAAACTGCCGCGCTTGTGCATTCCAAGTGCCAGCGGTCCGTCCTTGTATTCATCTCCAAATGAAAATTCCATTTTGTTACGGTAAGCAAGCACACGCGGACTGTGTCTGATTGGCAGAAACTCATAAGCACAGGCATCCCCGATCGCCTGCTCTATCATGCCGCGTACCTGTGTCTCCTTGATCTTTAACTGTTCTTCATAAGGCAGACTCTGATACGTACATCCTCCGCACTGTCCGAAATGCCGGCAGGTATCTGCGGTCTCCCGTGGCGATTTCTTCACGGTTTCCAGAAGCCGTCCTTCCGCTTTTCCTTTTCGTACCTTATTTACTGCAAAGGAAACACGCTGTCCCGGAATGGTATTCTTGACGATGACGCGTTCTCCCTCGTCTGTCATCACAATCCCTTTGTTCGGGAATTCTACGGTTGTTACGTTTCCTTCTGCAATCTGCCCTTTTTTCATTCTTTTACTCCTCATGCATCATTCTGAATCTTATTTTCTTACAGAAAAGGGACTACACAACTGCAGTCCCTTCTTTCTTCGTTCGGTTTTCTTTTTCTGCGCACCGCTCAAACTGCCTGAAAGTTCTCACGCTTCCGACAATGATTAGTCCTCTGTCTTGTCTGCGGAAGCATCCTTAGACTCTGCAGCCGGCTCATCATCCTCATCCTCGAAGAAGTCATTGTCGAACTCATCTTCAAAATCGTCCTCAAAATCATCCAGATAATCCGGTGTAAAGAAACGATAAATTCCATAGATTGCTGCTGCAACTGCGACAACGATTCCAATCACGGCGAATACAATCACGAACTTGGAAGGTTTCTTCTCCTCTTCTTCCTGTCTCTTCAAAAACTTATTAAGCTTTGCTGCATCCAAAACATCCCCCACTCTGGTAGATGCTAAAATATCTTCTACTTTACTCATGATGGCACTTCTCCTTCCTGCATTTTTAATTACATCCATTATAGCATATCTTTCCCTGTTTTCCTATGAAAAATTTGTGTTTATAAAAAATTTATCATATCTTTTTTAATTTTGCAAAGCTTGCAAACATCTTCTTTGTTCCGACTTTGTCGAAATCTACGGTCACTTCATAGTCCCTGCCCCCGGAAACAATTGCCATGACTTCTCCATCGCCAAATTTGATGTGGCGGACACGATCTCCCACCTGATAGGACAATGCTCCACCCGCGGAACCAAAATCACGCTGGTTTTCCACCTTTGTATATACCGGTTTTGTGGCTTTGGAGGAACGGAAGGTCGATCCATATCCCTCTCCCACTTCTTTTCCATATCCGCTTCCACCATAACTCGGCACCATCCGGAATGCCTTACGCGCCTTCTGAAATGTGGACTGTTCGATGGGTTCTTCCTTTGTCTTTGGCTCATAAATCTTTCTGGAAAGAAGTTCCGGCGGAATTTCCCTGACAAAACGGGATACTTTTCCATACTGTGTCTGCCCCCGCACCATGCGCACACGCGCGGAAGTGATTGTCAGATTTTTCTTTGCACGGGTAATTCCCACATATGCCAGACGCCGTTCTTCCTCGATCTCGGCCTGGGAGTTATCACTCGTAATAGACATATAACTCGGAAACAGTCCGTCCTCAAGTCCTGCCAGATAGACATTCGGAAATTCAAGTCCTTTCGCACTATGTAAAGTCATAAGTACCACATAGTCACTGTTTTCGTCAAAACTGTCAATATCCGCAACCAGAGCGACATTTTCCAGAAAGCCGTTTAAGGTCGGAGCTTCTTCCCCCTCCGCATAATCCACAGCTTTGCTGATCAATTCGTCAATATTTTCGATTCTTGCCTCTGCCTCATCCGTTCCCTCTGCTTCGAGTTCTCTGACATAACCGGTCGTTTCAATAACTTCCTGCAGCAGATCTGCCACGGAAAGCAGCTTTGCCTTTGCTTTCATAGACTGGATAAACAACACAAACGGCCGGATCTTTGCTGCCGCTTTGCCCAGCCCCGGTACCTGTTCTGCCACACAGAGCGCATCATAAAAACTGATCTCCTGCTCCTGGGCATACAATGCCACTTTGTTGATCGATGCCGCACCAATTCCACGTTTTGGGATGTTGATGATACGCCGTACCGCCAGATCATCCTGCCCATTGTCGATGGTCTTTAAATATGCCAGCAGATCCTTCACTTCCTTACGGGCGTAGAAATTTACGCCGCCAAAAATTTTATATGGAATATTTGCTGTAATAAAACGTTCCTCAAAGAGACGGGACTGTGCATTGGTACGATAGAGAATGGCACAGTCTTTATACTGATACTCTCCTTTGCGTACCCGCCGGGCAATATCCCTTGCCACAAAATCCGCTTCCTCTGCCGCCGTATCCAGCTGCTCAAAGGTGATCTTGTCCCCGGCTCCATTGTCCGTCCACAGACGCTTTTCCTTTCGCCCCTGATTGTTGGCAATCACAGCATTGGCTGCATCCAGGATATTTTGCGTGCTCCGGTAATTCTGCTCCAGTTTGATCACTGTGGCATCCGGAAAATGATGTTCAAAATTCAGAATATTGTAGATATTCGCTCCCCGGAACTTATAGATAGACTGATCATCATCACCTACAACACAAAGATTCTGGTATTTTAAAGCCAGCAGACGGATCAGTTCAAACTGTGCGGTATTGGTATCCTGATACTCATCCACCATAATATAGCGGAAACGATCCTGATACGAGGCAAGCACCTCTTTGTCCAGTTTGAACAGTTCCACGGTTTTCATGATCAGATCATCAAAATCCAATGCATTATTCTGCTTTAACGCCTGCTGATATTCCCGGTAAACCTGGGCCTGTTTTCGTTTCACATAATCGCCTGCCGCGCGCGTCTCATATTCGATCGGATCGATCAGCTCATCTTTTGCGGAGGAAATAGCAGAAAGAAACATTTTCTCTTTGTACATTTTCGTATCGATTTCCAGACGTTTGCAGATATCCTTCATCAGGGTCTTCTGATCATCGGAATCGTAGATGGTAAAATTGGTGCCAAACCCCAGCCTGTCAATATATCTGCGCAAAATACGCACACAGGTGGAATGGAATGTGCACACCCAGATACTTTCCGAACCATATCCCACCATCTGGTCAATACGCTCCCGCATCTCCCCTGCCGCTTTATTGGTAAACGTGATTGCCATGATATTGTAGGGATTAACCCCGCATTCCTCAATCAGATATGCCGTACGATGTGTCAGTACTCTGGTTTTTCCGGACCCGGCACCTGCCAGAATCAGAAGCGGTCCGTCGGTTGCCATCACAGCCTGCCGCTGTGGTTCGTTCAGTGCATCTAATAAGCTCATATCGTTTCTCCGTCTCTTTCCTAATTCATTATTCGTGTGTCTCATTATATCATAGATAGTCCGAATAGAACATACATTCTTTTGTTTTTTGAAAAAAGCATGAAAATGCCTTGTCATCTAGTTTTTATTACTATATAATGTGATATGATATGAGGTGAAAATATGGACAACGAAGTAAAAGAATTTCTTGCTGCACTGCAGAAGAAACTGGTTTCAATCGATTACATCAAAACGGAAGACATTCCAAATATCGGTTTATATATGGATCAGGTCACGACCTTTATGGACGAGCAGTTAGAAGCCTGCAAACGCTATGAAGATGATAAAATTCTGACCAAAACAATGATTAACAATTATGCCAAAAACAATCTGCTCCCTGCCCCGGAGAAGAAAAAATATTCCAAGGAGCATGTGCTGACCCTGTTATTCATTTACTATTTTAAGAATCTGCTCAGCATCAACGACATCCAGTCCCTGTTAAATCCCCTGACGGAACATTATTTTGGCAACAAAGCCGGATTTAATATGGAAGATGTCTATAATGAGGTTTTTAATTTAGAGAGCACCGAGTCCGAGAAATTATTAAAAGATCTCGGAAAAAAATATGCTCTCTCCCGTGAGACGTTCCGGAAATTTCCGGAAAATGATCAGGAATTTCTGCAGAATTTCAGTTTTATCTGTCTGCTCAGCTACGACGTATACATCAAAAAGATGATTATCGAAAGTGTTATCGACAATATCAACAGTCAAAACAGTAAAACAAATAAAAAAGAGAATTCCAAAAAGGAATCCTCCAAAAAAGACACCGTTTAATCCAAACGAATGATTGTATTTTCAGGCACAGATGCAGATACGCATCCGTGCCTTTTTTCTATTCCTGTTCCGGATGTTTCTGTGACAGACGGCTGAATACCATCTCATATCCATCATTTCCATAGTTCAGAGAACGATTGACACGGCTGATCGTCGCTGTAGACGCCCCCGTCTTTTCCGCAATATCAAGGTATGTCTTCTGATCCCGCAGCATTCCCGCCACTTCAAATCGCTGTGATAAAGAAAGCAATTCATTGACCGTACACACATCCTCAAAAAATGTATAACATTCCTCTCTGTTCTGCAGACATAAAATTGCATCAAACAGATGATCTACTGCCTCTGTTTTAAGTTTCTTGCTCATTATGCTCCCTCTTTCCTTCCAAAAATCATGTCTGTATTTTATCATATTAAAGTTTTAAAGTAAACAGATTTCTTGCATTACCCCTTTGTTATGCTATAATGTTTAGTACAGTTTACCAAACACGAAAACGAATGGAGAATCTATGATATGAAAAAGATCGGTTATTTTTTTTCCGGCTTTCTGCCAATTTTAACAACAACAGCTGCACAGATACTGGCTTCTTTTTTTATGTTCGGAATCGCAGCTCTGTTTCTGTGTCCGGCCTCCCAGAGCACAGGCTTTGATGCCGATACCATCGAAACACTTCTGACCAATACGGAGTTTAATGCATGCATCATGCTGATTTATACCGTAACCTGCATCGTATTCATGGGAATATGGTATTATCGCTCCTGTGGGGGCAATTATCTTCCAAAACCATCCCTCACGTTTCATCCTCTGCAGTTTTTATCCATCATTCTTCTGATTCCCGGCATGCAGTTCTTTTCCGGTTATCTGACTTCTGCGGTATCTCTTCTTTTCCCGAACTGGCTCAGCCAGTACGAAAAACTCATGGAAACCGCAGGCTTAGACTCCGACATCGGACTGTTCATGTTTATCTATGCCGTAATTCTCGGTCCTGTCTGTGAAGAACTGGTTTTCCGCGGCGTCACCATGCGTCTGGTCCGACGGGCACTTCCGTTCTGGGCTGCCAACCTGATGCAGGCGGTTCTCTTCGGAATCTTTCACATGAACTGGATTCAGGGAATTTATGCATTTGTTCTCGGTCTTGTACTGGGATGGATCTGTGAAAAAGGAGGAAGCATCTATTTCTCAATGTTCTTCCACATCCTGTTCAACTTCTGGGGAACCATCATCGGACCGCTACTGAACAATCTCAAAGAAACGGATCTTCTGGGAATTATCATCTTTCTCTTTACGATTGTTTCTCTCGTTTTGGGCTTTTCCTTATTCCGCCTGGGAACGAAATGGCGCGATCAGAAAGCGGCGCGCCTTATGGCTGTCCCTGATCATGATGATCATTTCGAAGCAGCTGAATGATCCGGTACTCATAAAACACGGTGATCACAAGGATAGCGGCAATCACCAGCAGACTGTACGCGTCCTTGAGTTCGATCCCGATCACATCTCCCACACACGGAACCATCAGACCGATGATAAACACCAGTTTTACCAGCCGGATCATCCGGATGGAATATTTACGCACCTTTCCCACACACACCTCTTTCGGAAGCCGGTTTATTTTTTCCGGCTGACAGCTTACCAGGCTGAGTCCCACATAGATCAGAACAACTCCTGCAATGTTACAGATAAATTTATATGGCGCAACTTTATAGGCAATCCCATAATAGATCTGCAGTCCGATATAGACAATTCCAAGGATCATTCCTATCGCCTCCGCAAAAATTGCCGGAACGGTTAAATCTTCTTTTTTCATCTGCTTTTCTCCATTTCATTCTGTAAAATCATATCCTAATTCTAACACCTTTTTGACTTGAATTCCATAGTTCATGTGCTATAATGAAACACAGAGTAACAATATGACAAAGGAGATCTCATGGAAAATCTTATTTTACCAAAACAATACAAATCAGAACTGAATCTTCATGACACACAGCTTGCCATCAAGACAGTCAAAGATTTCTTTCAGGCACTGCTGGCGCAGAGACTGCATCTGACACGTGTTTCTGCTCCTCTTTTTGTAGACCCGGCAACCGGTCTTAATGATAACTTAAACGGTTATGAACGCCCGGTTACTTTCGGTATTAAGGAGCAGGACGATAAAAATGCCGAAGTTGTCCATTCTCTCGCAAAATGGAAACGTTACGCCCTGAAAAAATACGGATTTCAGGTCGGAGAAGGCATCTACACTGATATGAATGCCATCCGCCGCGATGAAAGTACGGACAACATTCATTCTATTTTCGTAGATCAGTGGGACTGGGAAAAAATCATTCATAAAGAAGACCGTAATCTGGACTATTTAAAAGAGACCGTTCGTACTGTATATAAGTGTCTTCGCAAAACAGAACAGTATATGGCCATCCAGTATGATTACATTGATCTGATCCTTCCAAAGGAAATTTTCTTTATCACCTCCCAGGAACTGGAGGATCTGTTCCCGGACAACACACCGAAGGAACGTGAGTATTATATTACCAAGGCAAAAGGTGCTGTATGTATCATGCAGATCGGTGACACCTTAGAGTCCGGCGAACCGCACGACGGACGTGCTCCGGATTACGATGACTGGGCTTTAAATGCAGATATTCTTGTTTATTATCCGGTTCTTGATATTGCACTGGAATTATCTTCGATGGGTATCCGTGTAGACAAAACTGCACTGATTTCCCAGCTTGACAAAGCCGGCTGTCCGGAACGCAAGGATCTGCCATTCCAGAAATCCATCATCGATGGAACACTTCCTTATACCATCGGCGGAGGAATTGGTCAGTCCCGTATCTGTATGTTCTTCCTTCGCAAAGCTCATATCGGCGAAGTGCAGAGTTCTCTCTGGCCGGAAGAAACAATTGCAGCCTGCGAGGAACATGGTATTCAGCTCTTATAATTTATTTTACATAATAAAATAAACAAAGCAAAAAATCAAAGAGGAAAAACGAAAAAAACGTTTTTCCTCTTTTTGTATTATCTCCTCTAAATTACAGCTATAAGGTTTCCTCATCCGCCTCGCACATACGATACCCTACGCCCAGTTCATTTACAATATAATTTTTTTCTCCCGGTCTGGCTCCCAGCTTCTTACGGATATTTACCATATTGACCTGCAGTTTTTTGATGCTGCCCTCATCGTTATACCCCCAGATCTCTTTGATAATGGCTGAGTATGTCATAACCTTTCCCGCATGTTCCGACAATGCTGCAATGATATTGTACTCTGTCTGTGTCAGCTTCACTTCTTTTTTATGCAAGAAAACTCTTCTTGCATCATAATCAATGGTCAGACCGGATGCCTCAAATTTTCCACCCGGAAACATTCCGTTTTGCATGCGATGTGTTGTCATGCGAAGCGTAGAACGTATCCGCGCAAGAAATTCATTGGAGCCAAATGGTTTTGTAACATAATCATTGGCTCCCATATCCAAAGCCTCCACTTTATCTTTTTCATCTGACCTGGCAGAAAGCACAATCACCGGCGTCAGGGAATCTTTCCGTAACCGCTTTAAAAAAGTCATTCCGTCCTGATCCGGAAGTCCCAGATCTAAAACAACGAGATCCGGTCTGTGTGAAGCATACATCATCATTCCGTCTTCGCAGGAATATGCCGATAATGCCTGATATCCGTTTGCCTCCAGAAGTGTAGCCACCAGATTGTTAATATGTTCATCATCCTCAATAATTAAAATCTTATATTTATTTCCGTTCATGCCTGTTCCTTCTCCTCCATATCCAGATAAAACCGGAAAAGTGCACCTCCATTTTTCTTATTTTCTGCCTTGATCTTTCCACCGTGCGCTTTGATAATTGTTGCGCACACTGCCAGTCCTATTCCTGCATTGCTCCGTTTGCAATCGGAAGATACCTCATACGCCTCATGACTCCCGTAAAAAACGGATTTTAATTTTTCTTCCGGAATTCCACATCCATCATCCTGTACTTCAAATACGGCTTTGTCCGCCACAAGAAATACCTTCAGTCCCAGGTGCACCATTCCCTTTGCATGCTGCACCGCGTTTTCTAAAATATTGATCAACACCTGCTGGATCAGGATTGCATCCATGGGAATTACCACAAATTCATCCGGAATATCAATTTCAACCTCCTGATCCGGATATCTTTTATGAAACTTTAAAATCACCGAATCAATCAGCTCATCCAAAACCGTAGGTGTCTTAATGATTTTTACTTTTCCACTGTCAAGTTTTGTGATCGAAAGCAGGTTCTCAACCATCCGGAAAAGCCACTGTGCATCCTGCTGGATGTCCTGCAGCATCTTTGTCCGCTGTTCCTTCGTAAAATCATTATCCGGATCAAGCAGCGCCGAGCTGGAGCCATAGATCGTGGTAAGCGGAGTCCGAAGATCATGGGAAACCGCACGGAATATGTCTGCACGGATTTTTTCTTTTTCTCTCTCTGCTTCGAGAATTTTATTATACTTTATTTTGGTGGTAAACCCACAGGTAATCAAAGCCATCAGTATAATAATCACTGCCGATGCCATATTCTCCGGTATGGAAAAATTAAAGTGAAAAAATGGAAATGTGAAAGCAAAATTCACTTCAAGAACGCTGAGAATTGCAGCTGCCACACCATACAGATACCCCGGTGTGATCACAGAAGTCAGAAAGACTCCAAAAATAGATACTGCCGGGATCAGCGCATTTTCCACAGTACTGTTTTGTATCCACAAACAGACCATAAAACACACCAGCTGAATCCCGACGGTAATGGCTATATCTCTTATGATATACAATGTTTTTTTCATCCGAATCTTCTTTCTCCTTATCTCTTGCATCCGTATGTTTCATTATAGCATAATGGCGGTTAAGATTCGAATAAAAAATGTATTTTTCTAAGAAAGCGTATTCAGTTCCTCCATCCACAATGTTGCACACGCATCACTCGGCATACGCAGATCTCCTCTCGGAGAAACAGCAACAGATCCGACTTTCGGGCCGTCCGGAAGGCAGGAACGTTTAAACTGCTGCGCAAAAAATCTGCGGCAGAACGTTTTCAGCCATTTTAAAATAAATGCATCTTCATAAATTCCCGCAAATGCAATTTTTGCCAGACGATAAATTTTTGCAGGGGAAAATCCCTGACGCAACATATAATACAGGAAGAAGTCATGCAGTTCATACGGACCTACCAGATCCTCGGTCTTCTGTGAAATTTTTCCGTCTTCCGGCGGCAGAAGCTCCGGAGAAACAGGTGTATCCAATACATCATACAGTGTATCGGAAAGCTGCTTGTCCTCACAGGTATCCGCATAATAACGCACCAGATGCCGGACCAGTGTCTTTGGCACAGAAGCATTCACGGCATACATGGACATATGATCTCCGTTGTACGTTGCCCACCCCAGTGCCAGTTCCGACAGATCTCCGGTTCCGATCACAAGCGCATTCTTTTTGTTCGCAATGTCCATCAGAATCTGCGTGCGTTCCCGCGCCTGGGAATTTTCATATGTCACATCATGCACCGAAGGGTCCTGTCCGATATCCGAAAAATGCACATTTACCGCCTGACAGATATCCACTTCCACAAATTCTGCCCCAAGGCTTTGAATCAGTTTGACAGCATTGTCATATGTGCGGTCGGTTGTCCCAAATCCCGGCATGGTGACGGCCGTAATTCCCTTATGATCCCGCCCGCATAGATCAAAGGCACGCACGGTCACCAGCAGTGCCAGCGTCGAATCCAGTCCTCCGGAAATACCTACCACAGCATTGGCTCCGGTATGTTCTAGACGTTTTTTTAGTCCCATTGCCTGAATCATCAGAATTTCATCACAACGCTTTTCCCTGTTCTGTCTGTCTGTTGGCACAAACGGTGCCGGATCAATAAACCGCGTCAGTTTTGTTTCTTCTATTTTTAAAGAGAACAGAATCTCGGTATGTGTCTGATCCTCAGTGACAAAAGTTGTCATTCTGCGGCGCTGTGCACAGAGACGTTCCACATCAATCTCCGAATACAGGATGCCATGTCCAAAACGCTTGGATTCCGCAAGAATCTGTCCGTTTTCCGCAATGATGTTGTGCCCGGAGAACACCAGATCCTGTGTAGACTCTCCCTCTCCCGCTGACGCATAAATATATGCCGCAAGAAGACGTGCAGACTGGCCACTTACCAGTTCCCTGCGGTAACTGTCTTTGCCGGTCAGTTCATTCGAAGCCGACAAATTCACCAGAACAGACGCCCCCGCCAGTGCATGGGAGATACTCGGCGGATTCGGTGTCCACAGATCCTCACACAGTTCCACACCGATTCTGAGTTTCGGCATCTGCTCACAGACAAAAAGCAGATCCCGGTCCGCAGGAACACTGCTTCCGTCCGGCAGAACCACCTCTGTCGCAAGCTCTGCTCCGGATACGAAATGTCTCGCCTCATAAAATTCATTGTAATTCGGCAGATAACTCTTCGGTACAAGTCCAAGCACTTCTCCATGGGAAAACACTGCCGCCACATTGTATAATTTTCCAAGGATTTCAAAGGGAAGTCCCACGAAAAAAATGGCGTCCAGTGAAGCACTCTCTTTTACTAATTTCATCAGCGCATCCTTTGCGCCCTGCAGCAGACGTTCCTGCAAAAACAGATCCTGACAGGTATAGCCGGTCAGACAAAGTTCCGGAAAAACTACAATCTTTGCTCCCTGCCGGGTACTTTCTTTCATCATATCCAGAATCAGTTCTGCATTGTATTTTGTATCTGCCACTTTAATTTTCGGTGTGACTGCAGCTGCTTTTACAAATCCCTGTCTCACTTTCTCAACTCCTTTAATTCCTCTACGGAAAATTCATATGCCTTATTACAGAACTGGCACTTTACCTCGATGCTCTCCCCATCATTGATGATGTCATCGAGATCTTTTTTGCTGAGCGTCGAAAGTGCGCGGGATACCCGCTCCTTGGAACAGTCACAGACAAATGCTGCCGGAATTTTGTCGGTGATTTCCAAGCCGAAATCTCCGAGAATTTCTTCGAGAATTCCTTCCGGTGTCAGTCCTCGCTCCAGCATCATAGTCACAGAATCGATCTCTGCAATACGCTTTTCCAGTTTTTCAATGATCTCGTCACTCGTAAACGGCATAAGCTGAATAATAAATCCGCCGGCCTGACGCACCGTGTTGTTTTTGTTCATCAGCACGCCCAATCCTACCGCAGACGGAATCTGCTCGGAAGTTGCAAAATAATAGGTTAAATCTTCTGCAATCTCTCCTGTCTGCAGCTGACACTGTCCCACATATGGCTCTTTCAATCCCATATCTTTGATGACGCTCAAAATACCGAGATCCAGCGCGCCCCCTACATTTAAATGTCCGTCTTTGTTTGGCGGAAGTTCCACAATCGGATTATTGACAAATCCCTTGACATGTCCATTGGCATCCGCAGTAACGGTAAGTCCCCTGGCCGGACCGCTGCACTGAATCTGCAGGGTCAGAAGATCCTTTTCCCCTTTTAACATTGTTCCCATCATCGCACCGCCGGACAACAAACGTCCCAGGGCTGCCGTCATGATCGGGGACGTATTGTGATCCTGTCTGGCGGTCTCCACCAGATCCCTCGATGTAATTGCAAATGCCCGGATTGCGGCACCTGCTGCGGTTGCTCTAACAATATAATCTGCCATGTATCATTTCTCCTTTATTCTTTTCTTGTAACAAATGTGATACGCTCACTGTCGGCTTTGACCCCGGCATCGGTGTAATCATCATACATTCCTTCACAGACCAGTCCCGCCTGCTGCAGAAAATCCACTATCTGTTCCACCTTATAATTTCTCTGATAGTGTGTTTCCGCATATCGGCGGTACAGCTCTCCCGCTTCCGGGATAAACAGTGTCAGGTCATATTCATTGATTCTGGTCTCTTCGTCATAATAATTTTCCCAGATAAAACTTCCTTCCTGCCTGCTCTCCGCAAATGTGTGATCTCCAAGAAGCTGTTCATATTTATAGGCGGTATTCATATCAAAGATAAATACTCCACCGCTTTCCAGACAGGCGGCAACCCGCCGGAATGCATCGGAAAGTTCCTGTGGCTCAAGCACATAATTGACACAGTCACAGGTACAGCAGACTGCCCGCACACATCCATCCAGTTCGAGTGTCTGCATCTCCTGCAGCAGATAAAAAATCGGCGGATCTGTCTGCTTTTCCATGGCTTTCTGCAGCATATCCACAGAAACATCCACACCGGTCATATCATACCCACAGGCTGCCAGTCTCCGGGTCAGTTCTCCGGTTCCGCATCCCAGATCCAGCACCGGTCCATCTGCAATTCCATGCTTTTTTAATGTCTCACAAATATATGCACACCATTCATCATAGGGCACATTATCCATAAACAGGTCGTAAACCTGCGCAAAACTCGTATACGCGTCCATTCTTTTCCTCCTGCTTTGTATCATAGTTTAGCAAGTTTTTATGGCAAAAGCAAGGTTGATTATTCTTCCCGAAACCTTTATACTGAATGCATAAGTTGAAATACAGAAAGGATTTTCCATGCCTGACAACTACGAACATTATATTTCCAAAAATATTCAGGCCTTCTATCGCAGAAGACTTTTTTCTCCAATGATATATCTGGTTTTGCTTGCAGTTCTCTGGATCGTATTTCCACTGGGTGCCATGCTGCGGCCTGCACAGCTTTCCGACAATACCAAAATTGCGGATGCATACAAGGACCATCACCGTTATGTGCGCATGACCTTCACGGATCTGAAATTCAGCGGATATACCTGTGAAACCTATGGACAGACCCGCGGATATTATTATTACACCACACAGAAAAATAATTGCAGCATCATTCTCCTTACCCCGCATACATGTGAGGAAGGACTCCCTACGATCGACCGTCTGACCGTCACCGGCCGGATCGTCAAAGGAAAAGAATCTTATCTGGCACTTTTGTCCCAGCTTTCCTCTGACCTGAACTGGACCGAAACCGGTATCCGCAATCAGCTGTCTTCGTATTATTTCAGTGAGCCTGACTATCATTTAACCACGACGCGCATTTTATTCTTCGCGTATTTCGGTTCCATGATTTATACCGTCCTGTATCTTCTGATCTGTATGGTCTATATCCGGTTCCCGGTGCTTTCCCCACCGTGCCAGAACCTGATCGTCTTCGGACATCCGGGGCAGATTCTCGCCGAGGCCGAGGAAGAACTTGCAACACTTCCACAGCTGGCAACGGAGGATATGTTTATTACCGAACATTATTTTATCATGACATCACCATATGGAAATGCCATTGTACCTATTCAGGAGATTCTGTGGATCTATAAACATTCGACGCTCCACAAAATGCTGTGGTATCATTTCAGTATCTCTTATACCATGCATATTACCGCAAACAAACATATGTATGTAAACTGTCCGAAAAATACCAAATCCGATATTGACGGTATTATGGATTACCTGGCAGAAGCCAATCACAACATTCTGGTAGGTTTCAATGAAGAAAACCGCCTGAAAGTCCAGGCGGTTCAGGGAAAACCTTTCCATATTGAAAAATTTTATGCGTTATTGCGCCGCCGCGTCTAAAACATACAGGCTTTGCTTCCGATTTCATAATCCAGATTTTCATAGGCTTCCCTTACCACGGGAAGCCTTTCTTTTTCTTCCGGCGGTAATTCATGTTCAGAAAGTATCTTTATATTCTCCTCAATCTGTGCAATATCATAGGTATCAAATCCATACTTTAACCTTTTCCAGCACAGCCGGCGCTGCTCTCCATCCATCATGGGAAACTTTTCCTGCCGAAGTATGTGACCTCTTTCCTGTGAATCTTTTGTCTCCAGTTTTACTTCTTTCACCGTCCCCTGCAGCTGCTCTAAAAAAGTATGCAGATTCCGGTTTATAAAGGCACGATTTTCGGTCTTTGCCGCCATCTCCATAATTTCTGCCTGCTGGGCAATCTCCTCTTTTCCGATCTGGCGGCTGATGCCTTTGATTCCATGAACTTTTGTCTGAAACATATGCAGATCCCTCTGGACATATTCCGGAAGTTTCGGAAGTAAACTCTCCACCTCTTTCCAATAAGATTCCAGCGTGCGGATATCCGCAGCGTTCCTCTGTCCTGTGGCTTTCGCCTTCTTTGACGCATCGACCGGATTCGGAAGTTCCCTGTATCTTACCGGAATTCCGGTTTCTAAAACCTGCCTCATCCGCTGCAGCCGGATCGGTTTCGGCATAAAATCGGTAAATCCATGCCGGATGGAACGGCTTCTGACTTCATCAGAAATATCCGCTGTCATAAGAACAAGCGGTGCATGACTGTATCTTTGTATCTGATCCGCCGTCTCAAATCCGGACATTCCCGGCATCATCTGATCCAGAATGATCATCTGGTATTCCCGTTCTTTTACCATCTGTACAGCTTCTTCTCCTGACACCGCCAGATCCAGTATAAACTTCCATGGAGCCGCAAGTTCCTGAAAAATCACCCTGTTTGCTTCCATATCATCCACCAGAAGGACACGTGCCCGCGGATAAATCCAGTTCGGCTGTATTTCTTCGACTTGCGGATCATTCTGTTCTTTTAATATTTCCCGTCCGATGTTTCTCGGCTCTGATATCTCAGCCATAACCTGTTTCTGATAAAACCCAAAAGATACGCGTGTCCCTTTTCCCGGATCACTCTCTGCTCTTACCCAGCCATGCATCATTTCCACGAGCTGCCTGACAATTGACAGACCCAGGCCAAAGCCCTCTACCCCCATATCCTCGGAAAACGAGACATATTCCGCAAATACCTGTGCAAGTTTTTCCTTTGTCATTCCCACACCGGTATCTTCCACACAGCCGTCAAACCATACCTGTCCTTCTTCCATCTTACAGTGGAGTGACAGCGTGATCGTTCCCTGTTCCGTAAACTTGCAGGCATTCGATAAAATATTCTGAAAAATCTGTGCCACACGTAAATAGTCCCCACTTACCTGCTCCGGAAACCGGTCCAGAAACCTCACGGTAAATACGATATCTTTTTCCCGGATATTCAGCAGACAAAGACGGGCCTGTTCCTCTATCATTTCATAAAAATTGTATGTTTTGTCTTTGAGCGTCAACATTCCTGCTTCCAGCTTCGAATATGCAAGGATCGTATCCACCTGTTCAAGCAGATTATTTCCCGCGACACGGATATATTCAAGAATGTTTTTGCTCTCATCCGGAAGATTCTGCCTTTTTAAAATATCCGAACCTCCGATAATCGCATGCAGCGGACTGCGCAGATCATGACTGACCGATGCCAGAAAACGGCTTTTTAAAAATGACTGTTCTTCTGCTTTCTTTTTCAGATCCTCCATCAGAACCGTTTCCTTCTTTTGCTGTGTGATGTCGAGCAGGGTAAGAATATATCCTCTCACCACATTTTCACTGCAGACCGGATGCAGCTGACACCTGCAATAACTTTCTTTCCACTGAACCACATAATCCTGATCCGGGTCTTTACTCCAACGCATCATTTTGGTATAAAAAGGGTACTCCTGCGGATCGTCCGTCAGTTCCCCCACAATTTCCGGAAACCATCGTCTGGCACTGGCATTGGCATCCCGGTAACGCATACTGTTGTCAAACAAAAACGTAGGGATATCACTGATATTATAAAAGTTTTCCCGGATAATGTTCGTCACATTGGATAATCTTCCCGTCATCATCAGATAAAAGACAATCAGACAGGAAATTTCAAAAGCTCCCGGCACCAGAAATTCTTCCGCTTTCGGCGTAACTGCGCGAAACAACATTGCAACTCCCGGAAGTGCCATGCCAAGATACAACATATCATTTACATGTCCCTCCCAGACAGAAACCTCGCTTTTCACTCTCACATAAGTAGCCAGCCCCAGAAGAATTCCCGTATAACAAAGCAGCGCAATGCGAAACGCATCCTGATACGTCTCGTGCTGCGCAGCACGTATAATCAACATGGAATTAAACAGCACCAGACTGCAGAACAAAATCACTTCCGTCCTGAGTTTCAGCTGGAATTTCATAAAATCACCCACATAATGAATCATAAGATACAGCATGTGAATGGCCAGTAAATCTGTCAGTATACGAAGTGTCTTTGCCTCTCCCGTAACATAATAGGTAATGCGATAAAAACTGTTCAATGCAATCAGCCCTAAAACCAACGGCAGCAGCCGGTGTTCCCTTGCGTGAAACCCGCTGCTGACATAACTTTGTAATACAAACAGTGTAAAAAAAAGACAGATCAGATGGAAAACCAGTCCCATATCCGTTTTACCTCCAACCACTAAATATCCGCTCTACTTCGGATTTGATATAAATGGCTTTATATGGCCGCACAATATATCCTGCCGCATGCAGTCTCCGACAGGTCATTACCGTATGCGCATCACACATGGCCGTGACAAACAGAACCGGTATCCTTCCCCCTGTGAGCTTGTTTGCTCTCATGGTAGTCTCGATTCCGTTCATTTCCGGCATATCAACATCCATAATGATCAGATCCGGAAACTCATTGTGCTCCAGATAATGCAATGCCTGTTTTCCGCATTTACAGAGAATGACGGTATACTCATCCTCGAGAATTCCACGCATGGCATCCAGATTAGTCTTCATATCATCTACGATCATGATTTTTTTTCTGGCAGTTTCCTGAACCATCTTCTTTCTTCCCGGCTCTTCCGAATCTGGAGAAACCGTATCGAGATATTCCGGTGGAAGAATCGTAACATTCAGGTTTTTATTTTCCATCAGATCCAGTTTGGTCCCATCCGGCATATTCAGAATCGGTCGCAGATTATGCGGTCCTTTGTTTTCATAGATCAGTCCCTTACGTCCATCCGACAGATTTACCTCCGTCCCTCTCGGAAACAGCGGAACCCGCTCCATAAACACTTCTACAACGTTTTTGTCAAACATGATGCCACAGGCTCCCATGAGATACTCTACCGCCTCATAAGGGGAATATGGTTTCTTATACGGACGTCTCGATGTCAGTGCGTCGTATACATCCGCCACATGCAGAATCCTTACGGAAAGTGACTGCTCATCTCCAATCAGCCCCTGCGGATATCCGCTCCCATCTACGTTTTCATGATGAAGCAATACCGTCTGCTTGATATGCGCCGAAATATTCCAGCGCTTCGAAAGCAGCTGGTACGAACGGGTCGAATGGGTCTTCATCAGCTGGTATTCATCCGGTGTCAGCCTGCCCGGTTTGTTTAATATTTCCTTTGGAATGGCAAGCTTACCCAGATCATGCAAAAGAGCCGCTGTAACCAGATAATTCAGATCGCGTTCACTCATTCCCATCCCCATACCGATCACACAGCAGAGCACAGCGACATTCACCGAATGTGCATATGTGTAATCATCGTATGAGCGCAGATCCGTCATATCCAGACACACATTTTCCCTGGACAAAAGATTCTCCACAATCTGTTGTGCAATCTCGGCACAACGGTCAATATCATTCTCCTGCACACATTTAAACCCTTCCTGGCGCAGTTTTTCCGGTATTGTTGCTTCGATATAAATATCTTTTGACTGTTCATCCTCAATATAGACACCGCTAAATCCGTATTCGTTTAGTTTATCGATATAGGAAGCCGTCAGTTCACAGCCGCTTCCCACCATGGTACGTCCCATGGAATCATATAAATCATACGCAAGACACATTCCCGGCCTGGCATCTTCAATGGAAACAAAACGCATAAAGCCTCCAATTATAACTTAAATCATAACCAGATAAATCGCTGCAAGTGAAATCACAATCTGAATGATGGCAAAACGAAATACCACCTGGGCATTGGACCATCCACCCTTTTTTCTTACATGGTCGTGGATCGGTGTGATCGTATTCTTCAGAATATGTATCTTTAAGAACCGCAGCAGTGAAACCTTTACCAGACCAAGACCACCGTCTGCGATAAGTACCGCAGCAACCAGCAGGTACATAAACGGGCTGTGCATCTTCAATACCGCAATGGCAATAAAAATACCCATTGCACGTGATCCGGCATCTCCCATAAGAAGCTTGCTCGGTGTTGCGTTATACCACAGATATCCCAGCAGACATACCGCAAACAGTAAAATACAATAATTGAAAGAATCATTGACTTTTAAAATATTGTCAAGAACAAACACACTCATCAACGTGATAATGGTCAGTGTTCCCGACAATCCATCCACACCATCCGAACAGTTGGTAACATTGATGGAAACCCACACCAGAATAACGGTCAGAATGGCAAATACAACCGGTGGAATCACGATGGTCATTCCCGTAATGGCAATGGTGATCTCACTGGAATTGTAATGCAGATAGGAAATGGCTACAACGACTGCCACTGCCAGATCCAGAATTCCCTTTAAATACTCTCCCCATGGTTTTTCTGCGGCATCATCAAAGAATCCTGTGAACATTTCAATGACAATTAGCACCAGATAAATGACAATTTCCTTATTCATTTTGCCAAACAACAATGCGGAAACAACAAAAGTCAACACAAAAATAATACCCGCACCTCTTGGTTTTCCTGCGGAAAGAGCTCCATCATGTGCATACTGTCTTCCCATGTCCTTCGGCAGATACCCGTTTAATTTTGCAATTGCAATACAGGTCGCTGCAAAAGCAAATAAAACACCAATAAAAGCAACCAGTGCGTGTTCATATGTTCCTAATAAGTATATCATTTTATCCTCCTTCGGGCTTTCACCCAATTTAATTATATTAGGAGACAGGAAAAAAGTAAAGTTTTTGCTTGCATTTTTATCGGATTGTGTTATTATATACTCACGCGCGTCAAAGCGTTAAAGTGTAAAAGAATCAAAGAACCACAAGGAGGAAACAAAAATGGCTCAAAAAGGAGACTTAATGACAGCACGTTCCGATATTCGTGTATTGGACGCAACCATTCGTGACGGAGGACTCGTAAACAACTTTATGTTCTCCGATGACTTTATCAACGCACTCTACCGCACCAATGTAAAGGCCGGCGTTGACTATATGGAGTTTGGTTATAAAGCTTCCAAGGAGCTGTTTGATGTAAATAAATTCGGCAAGTGGAAGTTCTGTGATGAAGAATCCATCCGTGAGATCGTCGGTGACAACAACTCCGATATGAAGATTTCCGTCATGGCAGATGTCGGACGCTGCGATTACAAAAAAGATATCATTGACAAAAAAGACAGTGTAATTGACATGGTCCGTGTGGCAACTTACGTGCACCAGATGCCTGCAGCAATCGAAATGATCGAAGATGCCAAAGCAAAGGGCTACGAGGTAACCTGTAACATTATGGCAATCTCCAATGCCAAAGAATCCGATATTGACCAGGCACTTGAAATGGTCGGCCAAAGCGGCGCCGATGGCATTTATATCGTGGACAGTTACGGTGCTCTTTACCCGGAACAGATCCGTGCGATTGCAGATAAATACACTGAACTTGGAGAAAAATACGGCAAATACATCGGTATGCATGCACACAATAACCAGCAGCTTGCTTTTGCCAACACGATCGAAGCACTCTCCCACGGTGTCAGTCTTTTAGATGCTACCATGATGTCCATGGGACGGGGTGCCGGAAACTGTGCCATGGAACTGCTTCTGAGTTTTCTGAAAAATCCGAAGTACAATGTATTCCCGGTACTCCGGTTCTTAGAAGACTATATGCTGCCACTCAAAGAAACCGGTGCCGTATGGGGATATGATATTCCGTATCTGCTGACCGGACGTCTGAACCAGCATCCATCTGCTGCCATTGATTTTTGCAAGGATAACCGCAAAGATTACGCAGATTTCTATACCGATCTGTTAGACAAATAAAGCATAATGCAAAACAGGCATCCGGGGTTCGCCAGATGCCTGTTTTATCTCTGTTATAAACGTTTAAATCTGTCTGCAAAGTGCATCCACTTTTGCAATTTCTTCCATCATACACATTTCTTTCAGATCCTGTGCATTTCCTTCGGAATGTTCCACTTCCTTTGAGAAAATACGTGCTACGTCAATACGGTCAGACATTGTGAATTTGCCACCGTTTCTGTGAAAACGTGCCGCATCCATATCTCTTACCACAAGGGTTGCCATCACAATCATTTTGGCATAGGATAAAATATCATAATCATATATCGCATTCATCAGATAACGGTACACAAAATAAACCAGAAGATGCTCATAGCCAAGTTCCGAATAATCCGATGATTGCATATATTCTGTCAGAAATGCCTCATAGGTATCTTCGTGATACAGCTTTGCGAATTCTTCCTTGGTGTGAACCCATTCATCATCCAGTTCTTCCATATCGGCAAAAACCGCAAAACGTTCCTCGAAATCTTCATAAGAAAGCGCACGGACCGGCTTTTCTTTTCCCTCGATATTTTTCTGCTCCCACTCCCGAAGTTCATGACCGGCATCTTCGTATCTCCAGTCTGCCAGTACTGACATATCCTCTTTCGCCTGTGCATAATTGATCACGGTCTGTACACGGTCACACCATGCCAGAAACTCTCTCATGCGCTCCGGAATACTATGGGTGCGATTCTGCAGAATCTTCACCGCCTCCTGCTGCACCCATTCCATAAATGCAACGTATGCCGGATCATCCTCACCGTCATCACAATTTCCAGGCAGCTCTATATCCACCAGTTTTTCCGGTTCTGTCCGTTCAAACAGAATCCGTCCGACTTCCTCGCAGGAAAGACTTAGCGCTTTCTGCTCCACATCTCCGTAGATCAGGGAAAAGCGCGGATATTCTGTACACACTTCACACAGTGCCTCTTCCCCGAGCGCTGTATAAAGATCACAGAGATTCTTATCATTGAGCATGGCACAGCGTTTCTTCCCTTTCAACTTAAAACGGTATCCGCCGCCATCATCATCCGGGTCCGCCTCATACATACTTTCTTTTAACCTTGTTCCAAATTCGCCTTCCACACTGTTGTAATATGCGTAGGAATCCTCATCAATATCAATTTCCCAGCCTGCACAGCAGCTGTCCTTGCAGCGGGATGCAATGCAGGAAAATTTCTCATAATATTCCGGAACCCGTAAAATCACGATGCCTGCCTCTCTTTCTCTTCTTCTTTTTCTGCCATGTACTCTTTCTCCATAGCTTCCCAGTCCGGATCCTGTGTGCCTTTAAAGTGATTATAGGCTATATAGCCGATGCACCAGATCAATCCTGCCATCGTTGTTGAAAAAAGTATTTTGACAACACATACCGCAAGCAGTGTGACATTCAGATTCCCTGCAAGAAAAGAAACTACCAGAGTATGAAGCGGAAGCACAAGCATCTTCCACAACCCGTAATATGCTGCTGCAATCACACCGATTGTATAACAGACAAATCCCAACAATGCATTAATATGCTTTTTCATATGTATCCATCCTCGTTTTCATAACTATTCCATCAACTTAACTATTTTGCCACTTTCCATGGTTTTTTTCAAGTCAAGAATGCGCTGATTGGCCGATCCCCGGAATTTGAGCGTAATATCCTTCTGTTCCTCAATAAATGGACCGTCCACCAGTACATCGATCAGGGAAAGCAGTTCATCCGTGTCTTTTGTATGTTTTCTGCCTCCCAAAATCAGGTCTTTATCATATATATATCCGGTAAATGCCCAGACATTCTTATCCGGATACAAACTTTTTACTTTTTTCATAAAAGGAAGAAGAGCCTCCTGATTTTCTTCTTCAAACGGCTCTCCTCCTAACAGGGTAATCCCCTCTATATACTCCGGCTTCAGCGAATCAAGCACTTTTTGCTGTACCTGCTCATCGAAGCATTCTCCATAGGTAAAATCCCATGTCTGTGGCTGAAAACAGCCCTTACACGCATTGCGGCATCCGGATACAAACAGTACCGTCCGACAGCCGAGACCGTTTGCGATGTCACAATACTTAATTCCTGCATAATTCATAATTTACTCTTTCTTTTTATTCAGAAAACGGATGCAGCCTGCAGCTACCAGTAAAAAGACAATTACTGCTGCTCCAAATACCATCCGCAGATCGACCGCACCTGTCTTTGGTGTTGCATCTGTCCGGTTTCCGTTTTTTGATGTATTTCCACTGTTATTCTTTTTGTTCGATGAAGTTTTGTGTGTATTCCCGCTGCTGCTCTGGGAATCCTGCATATCGTCTGTATCATCGTACGAATCGGTATCGTCCGTATCGTCTGTATCATCTGTATACTCTGTGTCATCCTGACTGTCCGACTGACTCTGGGAAGTGCTCTGGGACTGTGACTGGCTCTGTGTCTGTCCTGCAGAAGCATCCACAACCGTTGTAACCGTAACCGGATTGTAACTTGCATCCGTCACTTCACGCACTGTCAGGGTAACCGGCATCGTTGTATATGCATTTTTCGCCTTAAAGGTAACCGTGGCAATGGTTTCATTCTGGGAATAAGTCTTATTTAAAATTGCCGAAAGATTAAGTGCCTGCTGATTATTTTCCGTAACTGGGGAAACCAGCTCAATATTTCCCGAATCCGAAGAAATCGTATTTGCCCATGTGGTTCCTACATATTCCAGATCAGAATCGTCATATGCCAATCTTGCTGCAAATGTCGAAAGTCCCGGATTATTGCTTCCGACCAGACGTACCGTTACCGTATCTCCGGCTTTTGCATCATTGGTTGTTCCAACCGTCAGATTCATCTGGCTGTTCGCCGCCATAACCGGCTGCGGAACGGCTGCAAAAAGCAACGCCAGCGCACATCCCATCATCAGTATCGTTTTCATCATCCCTAATTTTTTCATCTTCTGCCCTATATCCTTTTTGCTATGACTACGAGTCTCCCATTGTTTACCGTGTATTCACAGGTAGAGAGCATGATTGTGGTATCTCCATAGGTAAGATGCTCCCCTGTATCATACACACGGTTCTCTTCCACAAAATCCAGCAGATTCTGAAACTCTTTCCGGTTTTTATAATTCCGAAACCAGTAATAACGGAATCCGGATTCGTCTTTTTCCTTTACATGTGTCTTTACCACCGCAACAATCTGATATTGTCCAGTTTCATAAATCGTATCAAAAGTAATCACCGGATGCTTTTTGTAAAATTTCTTATCCAGATAGGCATCCAGATCTCCAAACTGGCTTCCATCACTTACGTTGTGCCCAAAGATCACAATATTCTGATCCATCGGATCAATGCTGGCATCTGCGGAAACAAACGGGTTTCCCTTATTATCATCTTTTCCTTCAAAATTGTGTTTCAGATAATATTCCCCGCCTGTATGATCCTGCATCACCGGATAATCGATTGGTGTCCCGTCAACTTTGATCCATCCAACCAGATCCGGATACATACTATATAATATATCATATTGGTCTAAGATTGCAAGCTGGTCCGTCTCTTCTGTCTCACGATTTTTCATTTGCTGCTTTTCTTTGCGGATATATTCCAAAACCGCTTCCTTTTTTGCCTCTTTGATCTGAAAATAATTCAATGCAAGTAACAGAACAACCGCCATGGCCAGGAAAGAAAAGGCGATGCGTCTGCATACCTTTTCCACCATCGGCCGATGGCGGTTTCTGCCACTCGGCCCGATGGGTTTTTCTTTCTCTTCCCGGGGTTGTGGATCTTCTACCTCATGGTGTTCATACAAATGGGCATATTGTTTCCGTTTGTTTTCTTCCATGTTTTATAAATGTAATACTCTTTCTTTGATTTCCTGTGTACGTCCCTGATTCCAGAACTGTGTTCCGATATACCCGCACGTACGACGTGCAACACTCATCTTATCCTGATCACGGTTTCCGCAGTTCGGACACTCCCAGACGAGTTTTCCGCTGTCCTTTTCCTCAACAATTTTGATCTCACCGTCATAGCCACATTCCATACAGTAATCACTCTTCGTGTTGAGCTCCGCGTACATAATATTATCGTAAATGTATTTCATGACGGCAATCACGGCATCAATATTATCCTGCATATTTGGTACTTCCACATAGCTGATTGCACCACCCGGAGACAGCTTCTGGAACTGTGACTCAAACTTCAGTTTATCAAAAGCATTGATATTTTCCGTCACATGCACATGATAACTGTTCGTAATATAATTTTTATCTGTTACGCCCTCTATGATACCGAAACGCTTCTGCAGACACTTTGCAAATTTATAGGTGGTGGATTCCAGCGGCGTACCGTACAGACTGAAATCCATATTTTCCTTTTCTTTCCACTCTGCACAGGCATCATTCAGACGCTGCATGACATGCAGTGCAAATGGTGTTCCGGTCTCCGGCTCCGTATGGGAAACACCTGTCATATAACGGGTACACTCGCACAATCCCGCATATCCCAAAGAGATGGTGGAATAACCGCCAAATAAAAGTTTGTCGATCGTCTCTCCCTTTTTCAGACGGGCAAGCGCTCCGTTCTGCCACAGAATCGGAGCCACATCACTCGGTGTGCCAAGAAGTCTCTTATGTCTGCACATCAGTGCCCGGTAGCACAGTTTTAGACGCTCATCGAGAATCTTCCAGAATTTTTTCTCATCTTTTCCGGAAGAACATGCCACATCCACCAGATTGATCGTCACAACTCCCTGGTTAAAACGTCCGTAATATTTCGGTTTTCCGGTTTCCGGGTCAATATACGGAGTAAGAAAACTGCGGCATCCCATACATGGATAGCAGTGTCCTTCCCCGTTCTTGTCCACTTTCAGTTCTTTCATCTTCTTTTCGGAAATATAATCCGGAACCATGCGCTTTGCCGTACACTGTGCAGCCAGGCGTGTCAGATAAAAATACTTGGAATCCTCATGGATATTATCTTCTTCGAGTACATAAATCAGTTTCGGGAAAGCCGGGGTAATAAATACTCCTTTTTCGTTCTTTACTCCCTTGATTCTCTGATGCAGCATCTCCTCAATGATCGCTGCCAGGTCATCTCTGGTCTGTCCCTCCGGCACTTCGTCGAGATACATAAACACCGTGATAAACGGAGCCTGACCGTTTGTGGTCATAAGCGTGATCACCTGATACTGGATCATCTGCACACCACGGTTGATCTCTTCTCTTACACGCATCTCTGCTACTTTATTGATTTTCTCCTCATCCAGATCCAGCCCGATCTTTTCAAACTCAGTCCGGACCTGTATCCGGAATTTTTCACGGCTCACCTGTACGAACGGTGCCAGATGGGACAATGAAATACTCTGTCCTCCATACTGCGAACTTGCAATCTGCGCAATCGCCTGTGTTGCTATATTGCAGGCCGTGGAAAAACTTCTCGGACGGTCAATTCCGGTCTCGCTGATTACAGTACCATTCTGCAGCATGTCCTCTAAGTTCACCAGACAGCAGTTATGCATGTGCTGCGCAAAATAATCTGCATCATGGAAATGAATCAGTCCTTTTTCATGTGCTTCCACAATATCTTCCGGCAACAGGAATCTCTTCGTGATATCCTTGCTGACTTCTCCCGCCATATAATCTCTCTGTACACTGTTTACAGTAGGATTTTTATTGGAATTTTCCTGTTTTACTTCCTCATTGTTACACTCTAAGAGGGACAGAATCTGTTCATCCGTAGAATTGGATTTACGCACAAGCGCTCTCTTATAACGGTATGTAATATAATTACGGGCAACCGTAAATGCATGCTGGTTCATCAGCTGGTTCTCTACCATATCCTGGATTTCCTCCACGCTGGCAGATCGTTTCATGTTTTCACATGCCACTTCCACATTATCGGCAATCTCCTGAATCTGCTCATCGCTGAGTTTTTCATAATCGATTACCGATGCATTCGCTTTCTGTACAGCCGCAACGATCTTACTCGAATCAAAAAATACCTCGACTCCGCTTCTCTTAATAATTTTCATGTTCCATCTTCCTCTCAAAGTCTATCTTTATAAACGATTGTTTACACAAAATATAAGATATAGAGATTACTCCCTATATCTTGTATATTTTCATTAACAAATACAAGACTACACTACATCTTGTGTTATTGTCAACCCACATTTCTACATCATGTGGAGGCTTACTCCATGGAAATGTAGACGTATCTAGGCGTTTATGCAATATGTGAAAAAATTCCGCGCCATTTTTGTAATAATTTTTACAGTCTGCTGTCCGTGCGCAGCACATCAATGAATTTGCCGGCTTCTGCCCATGCCTTCTTTGATTCTGGAATATTCAGATATGCCATCTGGAACACATGAAACATCCCTTCATAAACAGACAGGCGCACTTTTACCCCCTGCTCCCTTGCCTTTGCCGCTACCGAAACCGAATCACTCAGAAGCATCTCAATCGATCCAACCTGTATGAGCATTGGCGGAAATCCCCGGAAATCCCCAAACAGCGGAGAAATATACGGGTCCATCCGGTCATGTTCCCCCGGATAATCATTCTGGTAAATCAGACTCTCCTTCGTATTTCCAAACAGTGGATCTTTCTCATAATTGGTCTCATAAGACTCCCCGCTGGCCGTCAGATCCGTCCACGGAGACATGGCTATGATTCCTCCCGGTACCGGCATATTATGATCCCGCAAATACATACAGAGTGCCATCGCCAGTCCACCGCCTGCCGAATCTCCGGCAAGGATAATCTGTTCTCCATAATATCCCTTGGAAAGCAGCCAGCGGTATGATGCCAATGCATCTTCAAGTGCCGCCGGATATGGATTCTCCGGGGCCACACGATAATCCGGAGTAAGCACATTGCATCCATGGCTCAGCTCGTTATATAATCCTGCAAACACATAATACGCATTGCGCACAGCTCCCGTATAACCACCGCCGTGTAACTGCAGAATCACGTAATCCGTGTTTGGATTTTCCTTTAACGACAAAAGTTTCATCGTAAAATGATCCATATTGATTCCTGTCAGGTTAAACATTGCCGGTGGAATCCATGGCGGCTCTATCATCCGCTTGCGCAGCTCTCCGCTCTTTATTTTTTTTCCGATTTTCAAATCATTGGTAAAATGTGACAGCATTTCTGCCACCACACGTCCTTTTACACTCGCTTCGCTTTCTATCATATATGAAATCTCCGTTTCAGTTCGGTTCGTGCACGCTGATCACCAAGAATCAGTGTTCCAAGGAATAAAAATACCGATACCCCGAGGGACCCCCATGCCAGATATGGAAAATGAATGATTCTCATCTGCAGCAATACCACCGGTACAATGCTCAGCAATATCGTCAGCAGTTCCGACATCATATAACTCTGCCAGTTTCTCCGGTTTATCAGAATCAGGATAAACAACGCCAGATCAATGGCAATGATTCCCCCCGGAAGCACATAGTCTAACGACCAGCGCCGGTATCCGGTCAGATAATCAATTCCAAGAAGCATTACAATGGCAAGAAGTACCAGACAGACGGTTTTGGCCAGATATCCGGATTTTCCCAGAATTGCCATGCGAAGCACCACATTTCCATATAAAAGAATGATACCAATTACAAGGCTCCATGCCACTTCCCTGTCCACCTGAAAATTGATGGCAATCAGCAGACACTCCGCCACAATGGAGATAAACAGTACCAGATTCTCCACAAACCGGAATTTACGCGCCGTTGCAATGGCATCCGGATACCGGCTCTCTCCCGGTATCCCGTCCGACTCCAGCACATGTTTACAGAGCGGACAGCGGTCCGTATCGTCCAATATGACAACATTACATTTTTTGCATTTATTCATAATATACTCCGTTCGTCTCAATCTCCACATCCACACCATCCGCCGCAATCTTGCGGAAAAATGCCTTCTGTACCAGAGCCTCGGAAAAGATGGAACTGAATGTAAATACCAGCGTATCCTGGTAAGAACAGATCGTTCCTTTCAGATACTGCCCTTTTGACATGGCTATAAAAGCCGAAAAACCTCCTATATAGGGCTGGTAAATATCTTTGATCTTGATATTACCGATGTTTGTGATCGTTGTCGTATTTGCCACTGCGGATTTTTCATATACGATACGCATGGCAATATTTTTCAAAAATAACGGCACCGGACGCATAAGCAGGTTCCTCTGATTGGATACACTGTAAGAAAACAGATCCTCTAAATGTTCCTTATTAATCTGGGAGTGCAGGCTGCTTTGTATGCATGCAAGTACTTCCTCAAACGTATAGGACTCTTTCTGTGGACGGAATTCTGCAGATACCATAACAAAAAAGTTTTTTGTCGTATCCGAATCAAAATACGGCCGCAGATTGACCGGCACTGCGATTCGGATCGGTCTTCCTCCCGGCATCCCGTGTAACAGTTCTTTATACACACTCCATACAAAGACTGCAACAAAATATTCATTCAAAGATGCATGATAGCCATGTGCTACCTTTTTCAGCTGTGAGACCGGCATCCGCCCATGCATGACACCAAATTCTCCGGCCGGAAGTTTATCTTCTTTGATCAGATATGCTTTTTCTTTATTAAATCCACTTGGCTTGCTGCTGCGGTAATTGCGGACAAAGCTGTCCTCCCTGCTGAGAGAGGTATCTCCGCTCAGTTTGTTTCCTTCTTTTTCCGCCAGTTCCGGATGCACCAGACGCAGATACTGATACGTCAGCTCCCGGAGGAAATTAATGCCTCCCATGCCATCGGTCAGTACATGAAACACTTCGAGATTGATTCTTGACTTATAATAGGTCACACGGAACAGATAATTGCGGTTTTTGTTCTGCCGGATAAACCGGCATGGAAACATCGCCTCTTCCGTGACTTTCGGCGCCTTTTTTCCGTTCTCTTCAAAATAATACCAGAATACGCCTGTGCGCATCCGAAGATTAAACCCATCGAATTTCGGCAGAATCATGTCCAGCGCCTGCTGCAGAAATTCCACCTGAATCTCTTCTTTTAAGGTCACACTGATCCGGTACACGTTTGTCATACTCTCCCCCGCAATGGACGGGAAAAGATGTGCTGTATTATCAAGCTTATCCCAGCGCACCTGACGCGGAATCGTCTTGGTTTTTTTCTTGTCTTTCATTGATTAATTACTTCCTTGGTTATTTCAAAAACATGCCGAATCCTGCCACACTGAGCACCATCATAATAATTCCTGCCAGCAGAACCCCGAGCATGACGGCAATAATTGTTGATTTAAAATCCATGTCCAGAATACTGGCCGCCAGTGTTCCTGTCCATGCACCGGTTCCCGGAAGCGGAATTCCTACAAACAGGAGCAGTGCGATAAACAGCCCCCGGCCTGCTTTTTCCTGTAATTTCTTTCCGCCCTTTTCTCCCTTCTCCAGACACCAGGAAAAAAACTTTCCAATCACCGGTTTATCCGCTCCCCATACCAGAACTTTCCGTGCAAACAGATAAATCACCGGCACCGGCAGCATATTTCCGATAATTGCCACAATATAAGAAGAAAGTACCGGCAGCTGCAGTCCCTGCGAAATAATAATGGAACCGCGCAGTTCCACCAGTGGTACCATGGAAACAAAAAATACCCACAAGTATTTTGTCAACATAAAAAATCCTCGCTTTATTTATTTAAATATTTTTTCAGAAAATCAATCAGTTTATGCATCTGCTCATCCGTACCGATTGTGATACGCAGATATTCGTTGATCCGTGCCGGCTTGCCAAAATGCCGCACATAAATATCGTTTTTCTTCAGTGCTTCAAACAGTTCCACACCGGAAACATCCGGATGCATGGCAAAAATAAAGTTGCTTTTGGAATCACCAAATACGAACCCGAGTGCCCGAAGCTGTTCTTTGGTCCACTCTCTTGTCTTTATGATTTTCTCTGTCGTCTGCTCAAAATATGCCCGGTCACGGATAGATGCCGTTCCCAAAGCAATGGTGATACGATCCATCGTGTATGAATTGAAGGAATACTTCACATCATTTAAATATTTAATCAGTGTCGGATTACTGATGGCAAAGCCAATCCTCGACCCCGCCAGAGAACGTGACTTGGAAAATGTCTGTACCACAATTACATTATCGTATTTATCAATCAGAGGCAGGGCACTCTCTCCTCCAAAGTCAATATATGCCTCATCCACGATCACAATCACATCCGGATTTGCCTGAATGATCTCCTCGATGGCAGATACCGGAAGAAGTTCCCCGGTCGGCGCATTCGGGTTGGGGAATACAATTCCACCATTTTCACATTTATAGTCTGAAGGATTCAGGCGGAATGCATCATCCAGCGGAATCTGCGTATACGGAATGCGAAGCATTTCTGCCCACACGTCATAAAAGGAATAGGTAATATCCGGAAACAGAATCGGCTTCTTTGAATTAAAGAAGGTCATAAACAGCATTGCAAGCACATCATCCGATCCGACACCGACAAAGACCTGTGAAGGGGCTACCTGATAGAATTGTGCAATCCCATCCACCAGATCTGTCACAACCGGATCCGGATACAGCCGCAGATCATCCGTATGAAAATGTGCCAGTGCTTCCTTTACCCCCGGTGCCGGCGGATATGGATTTTCATTGGTATTTAACTTGATGATCTGTGATTTCTTTGGCTGCTCTCCCGGTGTATAGGGAACAACCTTACGTATATTTTTTTCCCAGTTTTTCAACTTTAATCTCCTTTATATGTACAATATTACAGTCACTTACCACTCTACCGCATTCTTCCTCAAATGTAAAGAATTGACGCGGCAAAAAAAACGCAAAAAAAATGAAATTTCAGCATTTTTTCCTCTTGTAGTTTTACACAATCGTGATAAAATATCCTAGCATTTGCAGTTTTGCTTAAAATATAAAAGGAGTAAATCATTATGGCAAGAAGTACAACAAAAGAATTGACCAGCGGTTCCCCTATGAAACTGATTCTCGGTTTCGCCGTACCGCTTCTGTTCGGTATGCTGTTTCAACAGTTTTACAGTCTCATGGACACCATCATCGTCGGCCGCTATCTCGGCGTGACGGCACTTGCTGCAGTTGGGGCAACCGGAAGTATCAATTTTCTGATCATAGGATTCTGTCAGGGAATCTGCAACGGTTTCGGTCTGCCGGTTGCCCAGCGGTTCGGTGCGCGCGACTATGACGGCGTGCGCAAATATGTCGGTAATTCCGCCATTCTGTCGGTTCTCATCGGCGGTGTTCTCACGGCACTGACCGTCATTTTCTGTCGGCAGATTCTGGTGCTGATGCAGACACCTTCCGATATTATCGACCTGTCCTACAATTATATTGTTGTTATTTTTGCCGGCATACCAGCCATCATCCTTTATAATATACTCTCCTCCTACCTGCGTTCTCTGGGGGACTCCATCACGCCGGTCATTTTTCTGATCGTTGCGGCTGTCTTAAATATCGGACTGGATCTGTTCTTTATCATCTGCCTGCACTGGGGAGTTTTTGGTGCCGCATTTGCTACCGTTTTATCGCAGGCGGTTTCCGGTGTGCTGTGTCTTTTCGTGATCATCCGGAAATTTGACATTCTGCACCTGAAGCGCTCCGACTGGGTACTGGATGCTTCCTATGTAAGAAATCTTCTGATTATGGGACTTCCTATGGGTCTGCAGTATTCCATTACCGCCATCGGAAGCGTCATTCTGCAGACTGCTGTCAACACCTTAGGTTCAGGCGCCGTGGCAGCCATGACGGCCGGCAGCCGTATCTCGATGTTTATGATGTGCCCGTTTGACGCACTCGGTTCTACCATGGCAACTTACGGCGGACAGAACGTTGGCGCCGGAAAATACGATCGTCTGGCAAGCGGTATGAAATCTGCCACCATTCTTGCCGCAGTTTACTCCGCAGCGATCCTTGTTGTCATCATTTTCCTTGCACGTCCACTGATCTATCTGTTTATAGATCCTTCGGACAGTGCCAATATCACACAGGTTGTCGCACAGGCCAGACAATTTCTGATCACCAACACCTGCTTTTATATGCTTCTGTCGCTGGTCAATATTGTTCGTTTTCTTATCCAGGGAATGGGCTTTTCCGGCTTTGCTGTATTTGCCGGTGTATTTGAGATGATTGCACGCGCATTGATCGGTCTGATCTTTGTACCGATCTTCGGATTTACGGCTGCATGTTTTGCCAGTCCGCTGGCATGGCTGTTTGCGGATTGTTTCCTGCTTCCGGCGTTCTTTCATTGCCGGAAGAAACTTATGCGGGGGGCTTGCCAATAAATAACAGGTATAAATATAAGTTTTCTCGATGCGACGGAAGAAGGGGGACATTCTCTTTCTCCAGAAAAATTTGCAAAGCAGCGCCGGTTTTGATTTCAGGTTCTTTTTTGAAAAACTTTACTTTAATGCCATTAGCGTTATGTGATGGAATTACGGCGCAATTGCAAATTTGTTCTTCCGAAAGAAATGTACCCCTTCTTCCTGTTGATTGAAAAAAAGATAAGTGAAAGAACTATTTATAGGAATGCAATGGGATCTATTGATAAAAAAATAGTGATTTAGGTGACACATTTTCTTATTTTCAATACCTGAAATAAAGGAATGTCACCTATAAGAGAAAAATTGCTTCTTCAGATACCGATTTTTTGAAAAAATGGTACCTGAAGAAGCAATTTTTGTTTCATAGAGACTTTGTGGTATCTAAATGTTACATTTTAAGTGTATAGATACCATAACGGTATCTTTTATGCAAATTTTCTTTGTATAGATACCAGCACATTTTTCAAATTATCTTTTCTCCAACAAACAGGAAGAAGGCGTATATTTCTTTCGGAAGAACAAATTTGCAACTTGCTCTGGCACTCACTGTATAAAGATAATTGCATAAAATGAAAACCCTTACACAAAGAACCTGAAATCAATGCCAGAGCTGCTTTGCAAATTTTTCTGTAGAAAGAGAATATACGCCTTCTTCCGTCGGTCACATTGAGAAAACCTATATCTGCCAGAGAACGCAATTAAACAGCCGCAATAAAACGTTCGAACGCCTTACGTCCCTCCGGTGTACATTTATACACGCCGGCATCCTGCAGCACTTCATTGAACACCAGACCGATTTCCTCATGCAGAATATCCATCACATTGTCTTTTGTGATCTTATCATACTTCGGAAGAAAACCTTCTGCCCATTCTGCATGGGAAGCAAGTGTTTCTGTTGCACGTAAGTCTGTACCATTTACCAGTGCATCGGCAAGCTCTGCCATCTCATCTTTCAGGCGGGCAGGCAGTACCGCAAGTCCCATAACCTCGATGAGACCGATGTTCTCTTTTTTGATATGATGCAGTTTTGCATGTGGATGATAGACACCCAGCGGATGCTCCCCGGTCGTGATGTTGTTGCGCAGTACCAGATCCAGTTCAAAATCATCTCCACGTCTGCGTGCAATCGGTGTGATCGTATTGTGTGGCTCTCCGTCTGTCTCGGCATAGATGAATGCATCCTCATCGGTATAGCCTCTCCAGGTTAAGAGAATCTTGTCTGCCAGTTCAATCAGACGCTCCTTGTCCGATCCGCTGATACGGATGACAGACATCGGCCATTTCACGATTCCTGCTTTCACATCGGAAAATCCCTCAAACTGAAGTTCTTTTTCAATCGGTGCTTTTGCCATGGCAAATGTATAATGTCCACCCTGGAAATGATCATGACTTAAGATGGAACCTCCAACGATCGGCAGGTCTGCATTGGAACCTACAAAATAATGTGGAAACTGTGTCACAAAATCCAGAAGTTTTCCAAACGTTGCACGCTCGATTTTCATTGGCGTATGCTTGGAATTGAACACGATGCAGTGCTCATTGTAATATACATATGGAGAATACTGGAAAAACCAGTCACTGTTGTTAATCGTCAGTGGAATGATGCGGTGGTTCTGGCGTGCCGGATGGTTGACACGTCCTGCATATCCCTCATTTTCCTTACAGAGCTGGCACTTCGGATACGCGCTCTGCTTTGCATTTTTTGCTGCCGCAATGGCTTTTGGATCTTTCTCCGGTTTGGACAGATTGATGGTGATATCCAGTGTTCCAAACTCGGTGTCGGTTGTCCACTTGCGGTCTTTTTGGATACGCTGTCTTCTGATATAATTGCTGTCACAGCTTAATTTGTAAAAATAATCCGTTGCGGCAAGCGGTGAGGTATGCTCATACAGATCACGGAACGTCTTGCGGACACTGCTTGGTTCCGGTACCAGACATCCCATAATTTTTGTATCAAACAAATCTTTGTATACAATACTGTTTTCTGCCATGAGACCATTCTCATATGCATAATCCATCATTTCTGCAAGGATTCCCTCAAGTTTTCCTTCTGCCTCTTCCTGTGTCCATGCCGGAAGATTTTCCACCTTTTCAAATACCGCATCCTCGATTTCGTCTACCTGAAAAAGCTCCAGCAGGCGGTTAATGGTATATACTTTGTCCTCCGGATCTACCAGTCCGGTGCTCAGACCATATTTTACTAACTCTAAAATGTTCTCCTGAATCATCTCGTACTCCTTTTTATAAAGCCTGTCGGCAAATGCGGTTCCAATCAGTTCCGCACACATTTACCCTATGTAATACGTTCTTAAATCAGACGGCTTGGGCCATCTCCGATGGAAACCACATAAAATTCCGGTTTCTTTCCGACTTTTTCCTCATATGCCTTTGTCAGCTTCTCCTTGAATTCGTCCACGGATGCATCCTTTACGATACTGACCGTGCATCCACCGAATCCGCCTCCGGTGATACGGGAACCGATCACACCAGGAATCTTCCATGCTTCATCCACAAGTACATCCACTTCCGGACAGGAGGTCTCATAATCGTCACGCAGGGAAACATGGGAAGCATTCATAAGTTTTCCGAATGTTTCAATATCGTTTTCCTTCAGAGCCCTGACTGCTGCGATTGTACGCTGATTCTCGTAAACCGCATGTTTGCCTCTCTTTCTGGCAACTTCATCCTTAATGGCTCCCTTGTACTGCTCAAACTGCTCATCCGTCAGATCTCCAAGCGTTTTGATATCCACAACGATCTGCAGATCCTTCAGTGCCTGTGCACTCTCATTTCTGCGGTCATTGTATGCGGAAGTAACCAGGCTGTGTTTTACCATACTGTTCGTGACAACAATTTTTGCCCCGTCAAGTACGATTGGTGCATATTCAAAAGAAAGATCCGAAGTATCAAGGAAAATTGCATTGTCCTTTTTCCCCATGGCAGATGCAAACTGATCCATAATTCCACAGTTGCAGCCATTGTAATTGTTCTCGGAATACTGTCCGATCAGAGCCAGATCCTGATTGGTCACATCAAAACCATACAGATCCTTTAACATATATCCGGTAACCACTTCTAAGGATGCGGAAGAAGAAAGTCCGGAACCGTTTGGAATATTTCCGAATAATGCAATATCCAGACCTGTTTCCAGTTTCATGCCGCGTCCTTCAAATGCCCACATAACGCCCATCGGATAGTTGGTCCACAATCCATCCGGGTCCGGAGTAAATGCATCCAGAGAACTTTCGATCACACCCAGCTCATCGAAGTTCATGGAATAAAAACACAGTTTCCGGTCGGTTCTCTTTCTTGCTGCCATGTATGTTCCAATAGTAAGTGCACATGGAAATACGTGTCCGCCATTGTAATCGGTATGCTCACCGATCAGATTCACACGTCCCGGTGCAAAATATACTCTGATGTCCCCCTCATCGCCAAAGATCTCTTTAAACTTTGCTAATACATCATTCTGAATCATTGTTCTCTCCCTTTCTGCATGTTCATCCGCTGCTTGGTGCAACGGTTCGTTTTCTTGATAATTCCATTATACATAAAGGGGAATTCTTTGCAATATGCTTTGCGCAACTTGCAACATTCCCCTTCCTTCATGCAACATTTTTACATATCTTATTTTTTAAAATCACGAATCACTTCCAGCGCCGGAAGGACATTTCCATCGTAGTCAAACAATGCCTGATTTGCCCACTCATTGCCACATGGTCCCGGATCATTCATATACTTTAAGGATGCCGGCGTTGCCCAGCCGCTTCCGTGTACCGGAATCCATGCAGGCTCCCACCAGAAAAATCCCAGACCTTTGTTGTCACGCACATGTGCCACGCGGTTTAAGAAGTCCTTCGTAAAATCTGCCTGTCCCTGTACCGTCATCGGATACTCGATCTTTGCCACAAGTTCCGGCTTTGTCGCATATCCCTTTCGCTCACTGTCCTTTAGTTTCTCATACTGCTTGTAATCTTCCATGGTATATCCCATAGAAACCTCTGCCACGATCAGTTCCTTCCCGTAACGGGCTGCCATATCGTTCATGTTGTCTTCAAGCATCTGCAGGGTGCCATGCCAGAACGGGTAATAGGAAAGTCCGATATAATCAAAATCTTCCCCACGCTCCATATAATGATCGAACCAGTCGCGGTACATCTCATTGTTTCCACCGTTGTCGAGATGAATCATCAGCGGGATCTCCGGCTTAACGGCACGGCATGCCCGGATACCGGAACTGATAAATCTTGCGATATTGTCATAATTCGGCTTTAATCCCTCCGGCCAGAGCAGTCCGTTGGTTACTTCGTTGCCCACCTGGATCATTGTCACATTGACACCGGCTTCCAGTACTTTGCGCAGAGAATCCTCGGTAAACTCATAAACTGCCTGTTCCAGCTGGTCCGCATCAAAATCTTTCCATGCCTTTGGCTTAATCTGTTTTCCCGGATCTGCCCAGAAATCACTGTAATGAAAATTTAATAATACGCCGAATCCCGCATCGGATACTTTCTTTCCGATGGCAATTGTCTCTGCCAGATCATTGCATCCGGCACCGTACGGTTCACCGGTTTCGGAATACGGGTCATTCCACAGACGCAGACGGATTGTGTCCACATCATAATCTCTCATGATGTCTAAAATATCCCGCTCTTTTCCATGGTCATAATATTTTGCCCCACAGTGCTCTAACTCAAGCAATGTGGAAAGGTCCATTCCTTTAATAAATCTGCTCATCTTTTCTCCTTTTCTTCGAAAACGTTTACCATCCCTTTAATGCGTTAATATGAAAGTTCTGTAATTTCCGCTCATACCGCTGTGGATTGATCTTCCACTGGTATGGCGACGTATTAAAAAATTTTTTAAAATTCCGGTTAAAGGTGGAAGTTGTGGAAAATCCTACCTTTCTGGCAACCTCATCCATCGAATCATTGCCATGCTTCATCTGTTCACACGCGTATTGTACACGCACCAGATTCACATAATCCATCGGCAGCATATGCACATATTCTTCAAACACTTTCCGGAAAGAGGTCTCACTCATCCCACAGACCTGCGCAAGGGTGCACACTTTTACCTCTTCCTGATAATGGTCATTGACAAACGTGAGTGCATCTGCGATCTGCCGCATCGTTCCGCTTCCTGCCGCCTCAAGTCTCGTCTGTGTCTGTACTTCATTCAGACGAAACATCTCATACACCAGCGCATGCAGATAACTTGTGATCACCTGACGATAATACGGACTCTGCTTTTTTTCTTCCCGGATGATGGCATTGACGATCTCTGCAATCTCCGGATACTCGCTTCCATGCAGCAAATGTGCCGATCTGCGTACCAGTTCAATGGCCTCATTTTTTTGTGCGATCCGGTCGCCATACAGTTCCTCCATGACATGGTTGACATCCACATATAAAAATTCCCAGGAATTCCGAACCATTCCATTACTGATCGTTGTATGTGGAATATTCGGAGGAATCAGAGTGACGGAATTTGTCCGGTAGGTATACGTGTGTTCATTTATAATAAGCTCCCCTTCGCCTTTTCTGCAAATTCCAATCTCCATAAGATTATGGAAATGCAGATAAAAATTGTCATGTCCGTATACCCGGTTCCACTCCTCTCCCAACAAAGCAAGTACCGGTTCTCCCTGTGGAATTTCATAAAAACGCAGTTCCACGGTTTCTTTTTGTTTTCGTCCCATAGGCATATGATACTCCCTGAAAGTTATACCCTGATATTAAAAACGTGCGGCAGCTGCCACACGTTCTTTTTAGTCGAAATCAAACTTGTCGAATCTCTTATGCATTGCCCCATAACGGAATCGAACCATCTCATTTTTCGCTAAAACGTCTTCCTCCGTACCTCTGTACTGGCAGCGGATACAACTGTAAATCTTTGTATCTTTATTGTAGAACATATCGATGTCGAGGTCTCTCATAAAGCAGGACGGACATCTGTAATTTAATTTGCCTTTTCCAAGTTGAGCCATGTTGCAAATACCTCCTTGTCTGTAATAGTCTTCTTATATCCAAGTTTAAACATTGGTGAGAATGCATATCCTTCCTCAATGTATCCTTCTGCGTCTGTAGAAGAAGCAGTCAGGGAAACTTTGGTGTCGATCGGAGGCACTACAGCGCTGACTGCGGTTGCTCCTGCCAGGACTTCACTGCGGCACTTGTATGCATAGTGAATGGTCTTTTCATCTGCACCTTCGCATTTTAATACGACAGATGTCATATCTTCCGGATACTCTGTGGTTCCGTAGCATGCTACCATGTACTCATCAATGGTAACCTCCGCATCCGGATCACTCATCTCGAGAATATTTCTTTCGATCTTGATCTTAGAAGAACCTTCCTCAAAATATTCCTTTGTCTGTAATTTTACTGTCAGTCCGTTAAACTCGATGGTTACCGGGTCCAGTGTCAGGATTCTGGTATTGCCTTCCTGTGAGAAATGTGCATGTGTCGGGCAGAGGCACAGATCTACTTCCTCACCCTTGTAGCAGAGCTTTGCACTTCTGACTGTTCCTTCTCCTGCGTAATGTGTAAAGTATCCGGCACGGTACTTCTCCTGAATCAGGAATGGATAAGAAGCATCCTGTACATGAGGTGTTCCGATACCAACCGGCCAGTTTAATTTTGCAACATATGGACGAAGGTCAACAATCGCACCACCCTGATCCATATTAACACAGGCTCTCATAAACGGATCGCAGTACCAGAACAGCTGCTTGTCAGATCCGTATAAAATATCTCTCCAAAGGGCACATTCCGGCTCTGTATAACGTTTCTCGTCGGTAATACCTTTCTTCTTTCTGTAGTGATCTGCGAACTCGGACATGGTCATGTCTACCAGCTTGCCCTCTTTCTTCAGATCTCCGTAATACTTACATCCGTCACTGTATGACTTTAACAGCAGATCATATGGAGCCTCCCAGCGGCCCATCTTGTTCATCCAGCCTGGTCCGACGAACATCATGTTGTAAGCATATCCATTGTTGTATTTTTCCAGATCACGATACTGATCGATCAGGTTATACAGATACGGATACTCCCAGGTCTTTGTATCATAAATCATACCGCGAAGCACGTTCTGTGGATGTGTACCGAAGTTTGATCCGTTTCCGTCATAACATGCAATCAGGTCGCGGGAAAGGTGTGGGATAGCTACGATTCCACTGTCCTCTGCCTGATTTGCTGCCGGCGCATGTGTATTCTGCTTGGATGGAATCCATGGTGCCCATGGGCCGCCATCGAAAAGTGTATACCAGGAGTTGTTACAGGTATGGTATGCTTTCGGGCCTTCCTCCCAGCAGGTAGCTACCGCACACTTCACAGACGGGTAAGCTTCCTTCACATAATTGATCAGTTCTGCATCCATATAGTAGGAACCGGTTGACTCCGGGTAAAAGCCGAAACGATCATGGAATTTCTCGAACACATCATTAACGATTGCCTTCTTGTCTTCCATGGAAAACATCCAGATACAGAAATCTTTTGTCTTATATTTCTCACGGAACTCTTCGCAAGGCAGTCCCAAAAGGGAAAGTGCGATTTCGTCTCCATAGACTTCATGATCATGTTTTGCGATCTCAACCGCTTCATCGTTAAACAAAGAAGCATATGTCATCTGAATGGTAACTTTCAGGCCATTCTCATGTGCCAGCCTCTGCTGTGTCTTGAAAATATCGAGAGACTCCGTAAGTAAAGCCTTATCTCCGATATCCTCTTCCTTTCCCTGTCCGGTCACGGTTGCAGAATACTCTGGAACCATCTCCGGGCGATGGATGATGTTTACAATAAATTTGTCCATCTCGTTCTCCCTCCGCTAGATGTATTTTATTTCTGGACTGCACTTTTGCGCAATCGGTTGTTCTATGGTTCTAGTATAACAAGAGAGTCCCACAGTGTCAATGTATAATTTTGATATATTTCGCTTTCTTTTTTGCACACTTTTCACAATTCCAAGCATATTCTTTTTTATTTGCGCAATCGGTTGTTTCGTGTAATTTTCAATATTTTTCGTATTTTTTAGTATATTTTTCATGCATATAGAACCCACATTTTGCGCAAATTCATTTATTTTTCATCATCCAAACACAAAAACAGCCATTTGGATATTTCCAAATGGCTGTTTTTGTGTTTGGATTTTAGAGTTTATGATCCTACGAACAGATTCCGCATGTCCGTATCCTGTCCCTTTGAAATTAGTGATGGAATAAACGGATTCCAGTAAAGCTCATAACCATACCGTATTTATTACATGTCTCGATCACATTGTCATCACGTACCGATCCGCCCGGCTCTGCCACATACTTTACGCCGCTTTTGTGTGCGCGCTCAATATTGTCGCCAAATGGGAAGAATGCATCCGATCCCAGTGCCACATCGGTATTTTTATCCAGCCATGCACGCTTCTCTTCTGCGGTAAATACCGCCGGTTTTACCTTAAAAATCTTCTCCCATGCACCATCTGCAAGGACATCCATATAATCCTCACCCATGTACAGATCAATGGCATTGTCACGGTCCGCACGCTTGACACCGTCAACAAACTGCAGTCCTAAAACCTGTGGAGACTGGCGCAGCCACCAGTTATCTGCCTTCGAACCAGCCAGACGGGTACAATGGATACGGGACTGCTGTCCTGCTCCGATACCGATTGCCTGTCCGCCCTTGACATAACATACAGAGTTAGACTGTGTATACTTTAAAGTGATCATGGAAATTGCCAGATCAATCTTTGCCTGCTCCGGCAGTTCTTTGTTTTCTGTCACGATGTTGTCAAAGAAATCATCTCCGATATGAAGTTCATTTCTTCCCTGCTCGAATGTGATACCAAATACATCCTTATGCTCGATCGGAGCCGGCTCGTATGCCGGATCAATCTCGATTACACAGTAATTGCCCTTCTTTTTCTGCTTTAAAATTGCCAAAGCTTCCTCCGTATATCCCGGAGCAATCACACCATCGGAAACCTCGCGCTTGATGACCTTTGCTGTTGCTGCATCACAGATGTCTGACAGGGAAATAAAATCTCCGAATGAAGACATACGGTCTGCACCTCTGGCACGGATATAAGCATTTGCAAGCGGTGTAAACTCAATATCCATATCATCGACCCAGTAAATTTTCTTTTCCACGTCAGACAGCGGAAGTCCTACCGCTGCACCAGCCGGGGAAACATGTTTGAAAGAAGTTGCTGCCGGAAGTCCGGTTGCCTTCTTTAATTCCTTTACCAGCTGCCATCCATTAAAAGCATCCAGAAAATTGATATATCCGGCTCTTCCGCAGAGCACCTTAATCGGCAGATCTTTGCCATCTGCCATATAGATTCTGGCCGGTTTCTGATTTGGGTTACATCCGTATTTTAATTCATATTCCTGCATGATTTTCTCCTTTTTCAACAATCCGCTCTTATTTATTTTTATTTATTCTTGTTTACAATTCTTGACTCATAGTTTCCGGTCTCAATATCAATAAAACGTACAAACAGGGAAACTTTATTATCCTCATTTAAATTCTCCCATACCATTTTCGTAAACGTATCGATATCTCCATCAATATCAACCCAGGTTGGTTCACCCTCGAAACTTGGCAGTGGATTTCCGTCTCCCATATAAGTATGGATAAAATGTCCCTCTCCGGCAACCGGGTTGCTGTATGCAAACGTGTAACGGTTGCATGCATCCGGATTTCCGTTGTTGCTCTTTAAGATAGACATCGCATAATTGAACTCACCCTTATCAATGTGCATGATACCGGAAATACGTGGAGTATAATTTGGTGCGTCCGGCTCAAATTCTCTGGTGCGCAGCGCCTGCTCAAATGTCTGCTGCTTATCCATCAGCTCATAAATCGTATCGGTCTGATCTCCGTTTGTCACAATCGTCTTGTTGCCAAGTACTCGAACCGGTGCGTAAATGATCAGGCTCGGATCTTCCAGCTTTGACGGATCAAATGCCTGTGTACGGATACCTTCGCCATCCTCTACAAATACACGATTACGGCTGTTTGCGCTTCTTCCCATAATAAAATAAGCAGTTACCGCCTTCTTTCCATCCTTAGAACGTCCGATCACAATACCACGTCCCGGATATGTTGTTGCGCCTAATTCTTTACTGAGTGCTACCTTCTGCATTTGTTTCTCCTTTCGCAAATACGCCTAAAATAAATAAAAACCGACACATCCGGGAACCCACATTTCAATCAAATACATATTTCATGTATTTCCCTGCAATGTGCGGTGCCCAGACGGTCGGCCCCTGCGGTACATCTTTGATGTATCGCCCTACCTGCGGTGCTTCTCTGAAGCATCGCCTTATCTGCGGTACATCTGTGATGTATCGCCCTATCTGCGGTGCAATCTTTGGATCTGTCACCTTTATATCTCTTGTTATACTCCACGTGGTTCTTCCACTTATCCGTCAGTCATATAACTAAATTTATTTAAGCATGGAAAGTTCCTCTTGTCAAGGGATCTTCTGTTATTTCATCGTTACTATTCACTCACATGTTACTGTTCACAGGTTACCCTGCGAACAGTAACCTCACATTCAGCTGCATGCCCGTGCATATTCCTGTAATTTTTCTTTTGCAGTCTGCGACAAATGTGTCGGAACCTCTATCTGCACCTGGGCATATTCATCTCCGTGAACTGCCGGATTATTCATGGCTGCTACGCCCTTTCCTTTCAATCGGATTTTTGCCCCAGACTGTGTACCCGGTTTAATCTTACAGACAACATCTCCATACAACGTATGGATCTTTATCTCTCCTCCGAGCACAGCTGTTGTATACGGAATTTTCACCGTCGTATAAACATCCTGGCCTTTTCGCTCGTAACCAGATTTTTCTCCGACTTTGACTTTGATCAGCAGATCTCCGTCCTTTCCATTGTACCCTTTCTGTCCTTTCCCTTTCAGACGCACAGACTGCCCGTTTGCAATGCCTGCCGGAATATGCACTTCAAAGTTCTGGCTCTTTCCGTCACTGGAAGAAAGCTTAAACCTTTTATCACAGCCAAATACCGCTTCTTCAAAGCTGATCGGTACTTCCGTCTCGATATTTTGCCCTCTTTCCTCATGTACTCCGCCAAAACCACTGCCAAATTCTCCGGTACTTCCAAATCCGCTTCTTCCGCCAAAACCTCCGGTTCCGTGGAATCCACCTTTTTTTCCAAACAATTTGTCAAGAATATCATCCATATCGGAAGAACCATCAAAATGGAACTCCTGATATCCGCTGCCCGGTTCTCCGGAAGAATACGACTGATAAAATCCTCCATTTCCAAATGGATTCCCGTACTGTGCCTGTTTCATCTTCTCCGGATCAAAACCTGCCTCCAGCGAAATCGGACCGTACTCATCATACAATTTCCGCTTCTTCGGATCTCCCAACACTTCGTAAGCTTCCGTTACTTCCTGAAAAATCTTTTCCGCATTTGGATTTCCTTTATTCATATCCGGATGATATTTTTTGGCAAGTTTTCGATATGCCTTTTTAATCGTTGCTTCGTCTGCATTTTTATCTATTCCCAAAACTTCGTAAAAATCTCTTTTTGCTGCCATAATTATCACCTCACCAATCACAAAAACAGGAACTGCTTTCTAAAATGCACTTCCTGTCATTCCATCTCAGTCAGAGCATTTTCCACTAAGACGTACTTATATCTTTGCTTCAGTTTTGTTATAGCATTGTTTTTAGCACTCGTCAAGCACGTCTGCTAACAATTTTCTTAATTTTTTCTAAATTGGTGATTCACGGCATGGTCTGAGGCTTTTGATTTTTGCAAGAGGAACGGAACACGCAGCAAAACAACGACTTATATACCATAGATTTTTAAATCAACACGTCCATCGACAACTGCAATTCCATCCGCCTGCAACAGCTTTGCCTGCGCACCTTCTCCACCAAACGCAAATTCTCCGGCTAATTCTCCCTTCGCATTCACCACACGATAACAGGGAATCTTCTCCGAATCAGGATTTTTATGCAATGCATTTCCCACGGCCCGTGCCATCTTTTTATTTCCGGCCATCTCCGCAACCTGTCCATATGTTGCCACTTTTCCGCGCGGAATCTTTTTAACCGCTTCATAAATCCGTCTGGTCGGACTGTCCGTAACCAGATCATAACTTTCCGCAATCATACGGCGGATTTCCTGTTCCGGAACGGAACCATCCAGAATAATGGTATTCCAATGATCTTTATTCTGATGCCATCCCGGAATGACAGATGCATAGGTACTTCTCCAGAAATCACGCCACTGCGGATCCGCTTTCACATTTAAATTAATGTATCCTTCCCTCTCATAGGTCCACAAAAAAGCCTTTTTGCTTCCCTCTACCCGCACAAGCTGCCAGTTATTATCATGAAACGGCGCTTCCTGATAGGTTTTCGGAAAAGACAATGCATATGCCAGCGCCTCTTCCCTTGTTTTCATACATTCCTCCTCACAGTTTTTCCGTCATATATCATATATTTTCTGTGTATCTGCATTTCGGAAATCCCGTGCATCCCCAGAACTCCCCGAATCTTCCGTTTCGTTTTTTCAGTGGCTGCCCACACACCGGACAATTTTTTATTTCCATCCTGCGCCCGGTAGTACCATCCAGCTCCTTTGCCAGCTTTTCAAAAACCTGCTGGTTCATGCGGCAGTCGTTTAATGCACGGTGTGCCCCGGCCGTGGAAATCCCGTAATACTGTGCCAGATCCCCCAGACGATGATGCGAAAGTTCCGGCAGACAGAGCCGTGCCAGTTTCAGTGTGTCAATATAGTCGTTGGTTAGTGTCTGACCGAAATACCGCTCACAGTCACGATACAAAAATTTCATATCAAAACTGTTGATATTGTGTCCTACCAGCACATCATCTCCGATAAAAACAAGAAACTGCTGCAATACGGAATCAAACATCGGTGCAAATGCCACCATATCATCCGTGATATGATTTACCGCACTTGCCGCGTAGGGAATCGGTCTGCCCGGATTCACAAGCTGACTGAACTCTTCTGTAACCTCACCGTTTTTTACTTTGACAGCCGAAATTTCAATAACCTCGTCATATTTACTCGAAGTACCGGTTGTCTCAAGATCATAGAGTACATAATCCGGCACATACTGATTAATCAGTTTACCTTTTGTATTTCCTAACATCTTTTGTTCCTTTGCCTTTTTAGGATTGTTTCAGGAAAAAACGCAGACTTCCGATCCGGAGTACCGCTCCCTGGGAAGCCGCACCGTTTTCAAAGTTTCTTGCAATTGTTTCCTTTTCCACGCTTAATGTCTTTACAATGTAAAATTCCTTCTTTGCCGCCGTCGGTGCATTGTGCATAAATTGCATCACTTCCTGCAGGTTTCCAGATCCGGCATAATCCTCGCCAAGCACCGTATGGGCATCCTTTTCCTGAAACACATGCGGAATGACCGAATCAATCGCTTTATCGTAATCCGCATTTCCCACATCGATCCGGATGCGCGCCAGACAGCTTCCGTCCCCCGGCTGTTCCACCTGATAATCCAAAAGCTGCAACTGCCCCCACTTCTGATTCACTGCCTCCTGCCATTTGGGAAGGAACTGACCTTTCTGTGAATTCAAGACACTGACAATCATGGAAATTTTTTGTTTATTCGGAAGCTTCATAAGCATACCCAGTCCCGGAATCTTCGGAAGCTTTACCTGATCAATATTTAATTCTGTAATATCTGCTACCAGTCGAAACATTTCTTCTCCTTCATCTTTGGTTATTTTCTATGCTATCATGCTATCACTTTTTTCGTAATTTTTCCACTAAAATAGCACACATTACATTTGGCATATGTGCTGAACGTAATGCTATTTTCAATACTTATCACTGCAAAGACCTTAAAAAGATCAGAATGTATGACCCCAGGGTGACAATATGCAAGATGCTTATGAAATAGCTTTGGATGCTCTGTGAAGACTTTGACTATTCTTTCCGTTAGTGCTTTTGTTATTGAACAAACGTTCTCTTTATGCTATACTATTTTTGTATAATTCAACAGAAAGCAGGATGTGATTTTCCGAGTTATGCCCTCTAGTATTACGAAAGAGGGATGATGCCAATGAACACAATGGAAGTGCTTACGCTCTTACTGGTTGTTTTTACGGCTCTATCTTACATAGATAACCATAACAACAAAAAGAAATAGCATCCCAACCACCTAAAGTTAGATGCTATTTCCAAAAGCATAACTGAGGGCAGATCGGACTCGCATCCGATTACCTTTCTAAGTAGATTATACATGAGGGTGCTTGAGAAATCAAGTGCCCTTTTTTTCATGAAAGCGGTATTTTTCAGCTTAATATAAAAAAAGAATGCCGAAAACATCACATTTTCAAGCACCTTTTTTAGTGGACTAGACGGGAGTCGAACCCGTGTCCAAAAACCAATTCCCTGTCCTTCTACGAGTGTAGTTTATTCTTTGACATTCCCTCCGCCACACGAAAACAAACATCCTTGTGGTTTTAGTAGCTTCATGATACGCCCACAGGTGCAAAGCTTAGCCTGCGTCGTTTCTCACAGAGTCGAAGCCTGGGTCCTAAAGTGTGAGTGCCCTAGGTCAGACTGCTGCCATTAGGCAGCGTATGCTAAATTATCTTCAGCGTTTAATTTTAATTGTGGAATTTAACGTATCCCGTACGACTCGCTTCTCCAGCTGCATGATCCCTGTCGAAACCATTACTAGCCCTTGCAATGTTTTTTGCGAAGCAAAAAATATTGCCTCGCATCAAGATTTTGCGTAGCGAAAGCTTGACTGCGCTCCTCTTTCCTCGGGGAGCAAAAATATAACTCTTGCCTCCCGCCTTTTTTGCGAAACACCTATCCAAGATTCCGCACTTTGAAATCCCGTTCGGCTTCCCGCCGCTGGTCTTTTTTGGCAATGTCCTGACGCTTATCGTAAAGCTTCTTTCCTTTTGCCAGAGCAACCTGCACTTTTACAAGACTTCCCTTGAAGTATACTTCCACCGGAACAATCGTGTATCCTTTCTGCGCGATCTTACCGACCATCTTCTGAATCTCTTTCTTGTGCATCAGAAGCTTGCGCGGCCGGAGCGGATCTTTGTTGAAAATATTTCCCTTCTCATATGGGCTGATATGCATGCCGTAGAGGATCACCTCTCCATTTTCAATATGGATAAAGGATTCCTTGATGCTGCACTTGCCCATGCGCATGGACTTTACTTCGGTTCCAGCAAGAGCGATACCGGCTTCAAAAGTCTCTTCGAGAAAATAATCGTGATAGACTTTTTTATTGTTGGCTATTAACTTCTTCGGTTGTTTCGCCATCCCGGCTCCCTCCTTTTTGTCCTGTAAACTCAGTGTATATGATTTTCCTGCAAAATGCAATAAACTGCTGCTTTTATTTTGAAAATTTTAAGAATTCCATCAATTTTCGTCAGAATCTGCAAGTGTAAAATCAATCGTCCGCATGATCCGGTCACAGTTATCCACCGTCACGCGCACCTGCTGCCCCAGTTTAAACCGGCGGTTCGTCGCTTCTCCCACCAGTTCATAAGTTTCTTCATAATACTGATAAAAATCATCGGTAAGGGAAGTCACACGCACCAGACCCTCCACAGTATTTTCCAGCTCAACGAAAAATCCGTACTCTGCGACTCCGGAAATAACACCGGCAAAGGTTTCTCCGATATGGTTTTCCATATACTGCACTTTTTTCAACTTAATCGTCTCCCGCTCGGCCTCATCTGCACGCCGTTCCATCTCACTGGCATGCTTTGCGACCTCCGGCAGTATCTGCGTATAGTGGCCGATGCGCTTTTCGCCCAGACGCCCCCGCAGACTGTCCTTGATAATCCGGTGGATCTGCAGATCCGGATACCGGCGGATCGGTGAAGTAAAATGGCAGTAACAATCCGCTGCCAGACCAAAATGCCCGGTATTTTCCACCGTATAACGTGCCTGCTTCATCGAACGAAGAGTCAGACGGCTGATCAGCGGTTCCTCCGAAGTTCCGTCGATCTTTTCCAGCAGCTTCTGCAGTTCTTTCGGATGCACCTCATCACTTCCTATGTGGAGAGAGTACCCGAAATTATTGATAAATGTGGATAGTTTCTGTATTTTTTCCGCATCGGGCTGCTCATGCGTACGATAGACAAACGGAAGTTCTCTCCAGTAATATTCGGCTGCCACCGTCTCGTTTGCAGCAAGCATAAAATCCTCGATCAGTTTCGTTGCCACATTGCGGTCATACGGACGGATATCTACCGGATTTCCATTCTTATCCAGAATCACCTTTGTTTCCGGAAAATCAAAGTCGATGGAACCACGCTTCATACGTTTTTTACGAAGAATTGCTGCCAGTTCTGTCATCTTTTCAAACATCGGAACCAGTGGCTCATATTCCGCCATCACCTCCGGATCATGGTCTGCCAGAATTTTTTTCACATTGGTATACGTCATACGCCGGTCCACGCAGATAACGGACTCTGTGATTGTGTGATCGATAATTTCGCCCTTAGGATTGACCGTCATGATGCAGCTGAGTGCCAGCCTCTCTTCCCCCTGGTTAAGGGAACAGATTCCGTTTGACAGGGCATGCGGCAGCATCGGAATCACCCGGTCCACCAGATATACAGAAGTTCCTCTCTTCAACGCTTCCGTGTCAAGAGCACTGTGCTCCTGCACATAATTGGACACATCCGCAATATGCACACCCAGAATATAATTTTCATGGTCCATGGTAAGTGACACCGCATCATCCAGATCCTTGGCATCTTCGCCATCGATGGTCACCATCTGCCAGTCGCGCAGATCCATGCGTCCTGCCATATCCGCTTCCGATACCGGCTTTGCCACATGCTCTACCTGCGTCATGACCTTCGGATCAAATTCCACCGGAAGACCATAAGCGCGCACAATAGAAAGGATATCCACCCCCGGATCATTGATATGCCCGAGAATCTCCACCACTTTTCCTTCCGGATTCTTTCCCTTTTTCCCGTACTGTGTGATTTCAACAACAACTTTATGACCGTTTACAGCTCCTTTCGAGCGCTCCAGCGGAATAAAAATATCCGACCCGAACTTTGGATTATCCGGCACTGCAAATCCAAAATTTTTATTCAGCTGATACGTGCATACCACCTGCTTCATGCCCCTCTCAAGCACATGCAGCACCTTTCCCTCCTTGCGGCGTCCGGTCACTGCAGGTGATACGGAAATCTCTACCGTATCCATATGCATCGCACCATTGGTCTCGGATTCCGGAATAAAGATATCTTCCTTTTCCCCCTCCACGCTGACAAATCCGAATCCTTTCGGATGTGCCTGGAACGTGCCTGTGATCTTTTTCTCTTCGGATTTGCTGAACTTTCCTCTCTTTGAACAGACAATGCGCCCTTCTGTCATCAGTTCATTTAATATCTGTTCCAGCTGTGGGCGCTGATCCTTCTTCACTCCGAGGACGATCGCCAGTTCCTTGATTTTCATCGGAACATACATATCATCACACATAAAGTCATATATCATTTTTTTCCGCTGTTCATACTTTGCGTCCATACCCAGATCTTCTCCTTATATAATGAAACAAAAAAAGCTGCCGATGTAATCGACAGCTTCTGATTTCTACCAGATTCCCAAATTCAGAACCATTGCAATGACAAGGAACAGAATCACAAAAATTCTTGTAAGCTTTACAAGCATTCCTTCCATGGAACGTCCCTTATTTTTGCCCCAGTAAGTATCTGCTGCTCCGGCGATCGCGCCAAGACCTGCAGATTTACCCTCCTGCATTAAGATAATCACTGTAATTACAATACTCAGTATAATAAATACAATAGTTAAAATCGTATTTAAAACGGTCACGATTTCCACCTCCTAATTCTAAACTCACGACTAATCGAGTATATCATAAAAGGGAAGGCTTTTCAACATTTTTTTATATTTTCCTTTTCATTTCCATTAGAATCCTTTATAATGAAATACAGATAATATAGAGCTTACTGTATCATTAGGAGTATACCATGAAATCCTGTCAAATGTACAGATTTATTCCGATTATGTTACTGTGTGTCTGTCTGTTCACTGGCGGATGTTCCCAAAACAAGGATCAGCCCTCTGCCACGCACAACCAGACCCCGGCCACAGAAGCTGCCTCCCATACGGATCACACCCCACAGGTGCTTACCCCGCAGGCAGACGGCACCAAAACTTTTACCACAGATACTGCAGTTATTGATATCTCCCACACGCAAGAAGGATATATTATGGCAAAATACACCGGTTCCAATGCCAAACCCAAACTGCAGCTGACCGGGACAGACGGCGTCACATATACATACAGTCTTTACAAAGATTATAGTACCTTTCCCCTTACTTCCGGAGATGGAACCTATCAGGTCGGTGTCTACGAAAATGTTTCCGATGACCGTTACACAACGCTGCTCTCCGAGACATTTTCTGTCACACTTACAGATCCGCTGAAGCCTTATCTGTATCCGAACCAGTACGTGAACTTCACCGCCGATTCCCTCCCTGTGGCCAAGGCCGAAGAACTTGCAGACGGTGCTTCCAGCGATCTGGACATCATCAGCAGTGTATATAATTATATCATTACACATTTTACCTATGATTATTCCAAAGCTTCCAGTGTAAAAAGCGGATATCTTCCCGATATCGATGAGGTTTTCACCTCTGAGAAAGGAATCTGTTTTGATTACGCTGCAGTCATGGCCTGTATGCTCCGGAGTCAGGGAATTCCTACCCGGCTGGAAGTCGGATATATGAAGGAACAGTACCATGCCTGGGTCAGCACATATATACCGGAAAAAGGCTGGATCAACGGTGTCATCCGCTTTGACGGAAAGGACTGGGAAATGATGGACCCTACGTTCGCATCCACAAGCCATTCTCCGAAAAAATTTGTCACGGAAAACGATAATTATACTACCAAATATATCTATTAGGAGGACTTATGACTACGAAGAAACAACTCACACAGTCGGAAATCAGTGCATTCTGCCAGCAGATTGTCATGGTCATCAGAGCCGGGCTCCCAACTTACTACGGTGTTTCCATTCTGCGGGATGAAGCGCCGGACGAACAGACGGCTGCCCTGCTTTCCCGGATTTACGAACCTATGGAAAACGGAGCTTCCTTATATGAAGCACTCAGATCCACCGGTGTATTTCCATCCTATATGCTTCATATGATCCATCTCGGAGAAACCACAGGACGTCTGGAAGAAGTACTGGTATCCCTTGACCGCTATTATGACCGTGAAGCACAGATTCACGACAACATCAAAAGTGCTGCGACCTATCCTCTGATCATGACCTTTCTGATGATCGCCGTGATTCTGGTTCTGATTGCAAAAGTCGTACCTGTTTTTTCCAAAGTTTATGCCGAACTCGGAAGCGAGCTGACCGGGACCGCACGGACGCTTCTGCACATCAGTACCATTCTCAATCATTATATGCTTGGATTTATCATTGCCTTTCTGGTATTGCTTATCATCTGTATGATTTTATATCACACCGATCTCGGGCGCGTATTGTTCCTCGGACAGAAACTTGCCATGACGGTTGCCTCAGGACGCGTTGCAAACTGCCTGTATCTGGTTCTCTCCAGCGGACTCGACAGTAATATCGGTCTTACCCTGGCACGCGAACTTGTCAATAATCCGCATATGCAGGCACTTATCGACAAATGTCACGAGAATATCCGCCACGGGGAATCATTCGACAAAGCACTGCTGCTGTCCGGTATCTTTTCCCAGATGTACGCCAGCTGGATTGCAATCGGTTCCCGGACCGGCGAAATGGATCAGGTCATGGAACGGATCTGTAATGCATACGAAGAAGAAACCGATGCCAGAATTTCCCACATGCTTTCTCTGTTAGAACCGATCCTGGTGATCATATTATGTTTCTTTGTCGGTCTCATTCTGATTTCATTTTTACTTCCGCTGCTTGGCATTTTATCGAGCATCGGATAAAGGAGGTATCCTATTTTGTTTTCAGCCGCTCCCAAAAAACATGTTTCGCTGCGTCTGATTCCTGTACTGGCAGGAATTGCTGCACTTGTATTCCTATGGTTTTCTGCAGACCGGATTGACTCCGGAAATCAGGCAAAAGAAAAGGAAATTATTTCCACAGCCCTTTCCCGCAGCATCACCCAGTGCTATGCACTCGAAGGATTTTATCCTCCGGATCTGGATTATCTTTGCAGCCATTATGGGTTTACCTACGATACCGATCACTTTTTTATTGATTATCAATACATCGGCAGCAACATGCGGCCGGATGTCACAATTATAGAAAAGGAAAACTGATATGCTGAAATTGCATTCTTCCCATACAAAACTTGATACGCTGTTTCTGGTCAGTCTGTTTGTCCTGTTTGCCTTTACTGCGGGAATCCTGGTTTTGCTCGGTGCCGGTCAGTACCGCGACACCGTGCGCACCATGGATCACAATTATGAAGTTCGCACAACGACCTCGTATCTTTCCGAAAAACTGCACCAGCATGACAGTTCCTCGGTAAATGTCACAGAGTTCTGTGGTATTCCGGCGCTTGCATTTCCGGAAACTGTCGACAACAGTTCCTATGTCACTTACATCTATTACTACGATCATTTCCTGCGGGAACTGTTTGTGCAGACAGATGCTTCCTGCACACCTTCCATGGGACAGGAAATTGTTCCTCTGAAATCCTTTCGTCCGGAAATTGCTGACAACGGTCTGATTATCATACAATTCACCGACTCGGATGGAGAGAAACACACACAGCATCTGTATTCCCATCTGGCGGATGCAAAGGAGGAGTCATGAGAAAAATTCATTCCAAAAACAGTATTTTTCTGTTAGAAATCCTTTTAAATGTACTCCTGTTTTCCTTTCTGCTGATGATCGGACTTCAGTTCTTTATTCATGCACATGTGAAAACAAGGGAAACTTCCCAGCTCTATCAGGCTGTGACCAGCTGTAACGATGCCGCCGCAGTCTTTGAAAGCGGTGACGGAACACTTTCCTCCCTTTTACAGAATTATCATTACAGTCTCGATCTGGATAACCGTGTACTGATCTATCTCGACGATCAGTTCCGTGCCTGTCCCAAATCTTCTGTCACCTATACCATTACCGTGACACTGCTTCCTGCGGATATAGAAGGACTATCCAGAGCCGATATCAGCTGCAGCACACAGGATGGAAACGTTCTTTACCGGATGCAGGCATCCCATTATACGCAGCAGACGGCACAACTACTATCACCAGAGGAGGAATTGTCATGGCAGAACCGGATTTAAAAAAACGAAGTTTTTCCAACTTCGGATTCTCAACCATTCTGATTGCCTTCGTAATGATCTGTATTGTAACCTTTTCCGTGCTTTCCCTGCTGACCGCAAACGCAGACTACAAACTGAGTCAGAAAGTCGCACAGAAAAGCACCTCACATGCCAAAGCAGAATACGCAGCATACGAAGTGCTCGCACAGATTGATACCGTTTTAAAAAACAGCTATGTTCACTGTCCCGACAAATCCGATTATCGGGCACAGGCAGTATCCGATCTCAGACAATATGTTGCAGACCACCAGACGCTGCAGATACAGATCGATTCCAGCGGAAAAATCACTTTCCAGACCACAGTGGATCCGAATGAAACACTTCAGGTTGCCCTGCGGGTCTGCTCCCCGGATCATAATTCCGGACATTTTTACCAGCTGCTTCGCTGGCAAACAGACATTACAACACCGGAACGTACAGATGACTCTACACTTCATCTGTTTGGAACTTAATCATTTTATACATCAGGAGAATCATTATGGACATAAAAAAAATTTTAGAAGAAGCAACACTTACGGGTGCATCTGATCTGTTTATCATTGCCGGACGCCCACTCACTTACAAAACAAAAGGTGTCATGCACACGCTCGACAACAACCGTCTCGAACCGAAAGACACACATGTATTCGTGACCGGAATTTACGAACTTGCCCAACGCGATATTACGGAATTTGAACAGACCGGAGATGACGATTTTTCCTTTGCCATCCCCGGCGTTTCCCGGTTCCGTGTGAGTACGTTTAAACAGCGCGGTTCCTATTCTGCAGTCATTCGCGTGATTTCCTTTACCCTGCCGCATCCAAGCGAACTTCACATTCCGGATGCCGTTATGCAGCTTGCCAATTCCAGAAGCGGTATGGTTCTTGTCACAGGTCCTGCCGGAAGCGGTAAATCCACCACGCTGGCATGTATCATCGACAAAATCAACCATGAGCGCGAGGCACATATTATCACGCTTGAAGATCCGCTGGAATTTCTCCACCGGCATGAAAAAAGCATTGTTTCCCAGCGGGAGATCAATACCGATACCGCAAGCTATCTGACGGCACTTCGTGCTGCATTGCGCCAGAGTCCGGATGTCATTCTCCTTGGAGAAATGCGTGATTATGAAACCATAAATACCGCTGTCACGGCCGCAGAAACCGGTCATATGATCTTTTCCTCACTCCACACCATCGGTGCGGCCAATACCATTGACCGTATCATTGATGCCTTTCCTGCCACCCAGCAGCACCAGATTTCCGTGCAGCTTGCTTCCGTACTGCAGGCAGTTGTCTGCCAGAAGCTTCTTCCTTCGGTAAACGGGGAAATGATCCCTGCGTTTGAGATCATGGTGCTCACCCCTGCCATCCGCAATCTGATCCGCGAAGGAAAAGTCCACCAGATCAACGGTATTATCTACACTTCTGCCGCAGAAAATATGATCGCCATGGACAGCAGCATCTTACAGCTTTATAAAGACGGACGGATCGACAAACACACCGCCATCTCGGAAGCGGTCAATCCGGAGATCATGTCCAAACGTCTGAATCTCTTATAATGTTTCACTGATCCGCAGAAGCTGGTTATACTTGGCAGTGCGCTCTCCTCTGCACGGAGCGCCTGTCTTGATCCAGCCGGCATTTACTGCCACCGCGAGATCTGCAATAAAAGAATCTTCCGTTTCTCCGGAACGATGTGAAATAATTGCCTTATAGCCGTTCTTCTGTGCTAGTTCAATCGCATCCATGGCTTCCGTAAGCGTTCCGATCTGATTGACCTTAATCAGCACAGCATTTGCCACCTTAAGATCCATTCCGCACCGGATTCGTTTCACATTCGTGACAAACAGATCATCTCCCACCAGCATCACCTGTTCCTTCATGCGTTTCGTAAATTCCTGCCAGCCTTCCCAGTCGTCTTCATCTAGACCGTCCTCAATAGAAATCAGCGGATATTCCGTGGTAAGTTCTTCATACAGCGAAATCATTTCCTGTGCACTGCGCAGGATTTCTTTTTTTTCGGTGGTTTCCTGCGTTTTCACATGTGCGTCAGATGTATAAGCACCGCCCTGCGTGTCCGGACGCCTCAGATTGACATCCACCTCTGCATGTGTCTGCGCTTCTCCCGGAAAATGATACATTCCGTCTTCCTCACTGTACAGCTCGGATGCTGCCGCATCCATGGCAAATGCAACATCGCTGCCCACCTTATATCCGGCTTCCTCCACGGCACGCTGCAGACATGCAAACACTTCTCCCGCATTGGAAAAATCCGGTGCAAATCCGCCTTCATCCCCCACTGCCGTCAGTTTGCCTTCTTTCTGCAAAATTTTTTTCAGAAAATGATAAATTTCCGCACCCATCCGGAGTGCATCCGGAAACGACTCGGCTCCGACCGGTACAATCATAAATTCCTGAAAATCCAGGTGATTCTTTGCGTGAGCTCCGCCATTTATGACATTCATCATCGGCATCGGCCATTTTTTTGCATTCGGACCTCCCAGATAACGGTACAACGGCATATCCAGTGCTGCCGCTGCGCAGCGCGCACAGGCTAAAGAAACACCAAGTAAAGCATTGGCCCCCAGATTTCCTTTGTTGTCTGTCCCATCCAGTTCCACAAGTTTGCGGTCAATCTGTACCTGTTCCAGCACATTCATTCCCAACAGCTCCCTGCGGATCTTTGTGTTGATGTGATCCACAACGCGCTGTACTCCAAGCCCAAAATAACGTTCCTGTCCATCCCGCAGCTCAATCGCCTCAAATCTTCCGGTACTGGCTCCGGATGGCACAGATTCCCTGCCCGTAGTCTTCTTTCCCGTTGTCTCTGTCTGCGCGGTCACTTCCACCTCAACCGTAGGATTTCCTCTTGAATCCAGAATTTCCCTTCCATGAATTTCAATAATTTTGATCATCAGACCCATTCCTGTTGTCCTCCTTTTTTCATTATTGTGTGAAAAAGAAAGAAATTTATTCAAATCCAAAGAAAAAGAAAGACCTCCCATGTTATGGGAGGTCTTTCTTAGCATAACCGACCGGTCTGTTTATAGGTTCATTTATACGTTAATTTCTGCAGTAACGCCGAGTTCCTCTTTGTGTGCATCCAGCACTGGACGAACCACATCACGCAGGAATACTTCCACCTGACGCGGTGCACGACCCACATACAGCTCCGGTTTTAAGTTTGCCTCGATCTGTTCTTTTGTCAGACCAAAAGCCGGATCTGCTGCAATCAGATCTACCAGATTGTTATCCTTACCCTCTTCCTTGACGGTCTTTCCTGCCTGCATGGACAGCTGACGGATTTTCTCGTGCAGTTCCTGACGGTTTCCACCCTCTTTTACGGCATCCATCATAATATTTTCGGTTGCCATGAATGGAATCTCTGCCATAAAGTGCTTGTAAATTACCTTCGGATATACCACCAGGCCATCTACAACATTTAAGCACAGATCCAGGATACCATCGATTGCAAGGAATCCTTCCGGAACCGACAGACGCTTGTTGGCAGAATCATCAAGTGTACGTTCAAACCACTGTGTTGCAGAAGTAATGGCCGGATTTAATGCATCTACCATCACATAGCGGGAAAGAGATGCAATACGCTCACTCCGCATCGGATTACGCTTGTATGCCATCGCAGAAGATCCGATCTGGTTCTTTTCAAATGGCTCCTCTACTTCTTTTAAATGCTGCAGAAGACGGATATCGTTAGACATCTTATGCGCACTGGCAGCAATCCCTGCTAAAACATTTAAAACACGGGTATCCACTTTACGGGAATAGGTCTGTCCGGAAACCGGATAGCAGGACTTAAATCCCATTTTCTCTGCGATCATCGGATCAATCTTATCGATCGTCTCCTGATCCCCGTCAAAAAGTTCCAGGAAACTTGCCTGTGTACCGGTCGTTCCTTTCGATCCAAGCAGTTTTAACGTACTCTGTACATACTCCAGATCCTCCAGATCCATCAGAAACTCCTGTGTCCAGAGTGTTGCACGCTTTCCGACTGTTGTCGGCTGTGCCGGCTGGAAATGCGTAAATGCAAGGGTCGGCTGATCCTTATATTTTTCTGCAAAATTGGACAGCTCCGCAATCACGCTGACCAGTTTTTTATGTACGAGCTTTAATGCCTCATTCATAATGATGATGTCTGTATTATCTCCGACATAGCAGGAAGTAGCCCCCAGATGAATGATACCGGCTGCCTTCGGGCACTGCTGTCCATAAGCATACACATGACTCATGACATCATGACGCACCAGTTTTTCACGTGCGACTGCTACATCATAATTAATATCATTGACATGTTCTTTCATCTCATCAATCATATCCTGTGTGATGACCGGCTTTCCATTCTCGGAAAGTCCGAGTTCCATCTCTGTCTCAGCCAGTGCGATCCAGAGTTTTCTCCATGTGGAAAACTTCATATCCTGTGAAAAAATGTACTGCATTTCCTTGCTGGCATAACGCTCGGAAAGAGGGCTTGTATATCTGTCTGTGCTCATGTTCTTCTCCTTTTATTTGAATACATTGGTAACAACTTATCGGCTCATCTTGCGCTCAAGATCAATCTCTTTGTCATAATACTCTCCGCGAATGTCCTGTTTCGGCGGTTCCATCGGGTATTTGCCCGTAAAACAGCCGGTACAGATCGGAAGTCCTTCCGCCATTTCTTTCAGACGGTCGATTCCGAGATAACCAAGGGAATCTGCTCCGATAATCTGGCGGATCTCTTCAATCGTACGGTTGTAGGCAATCAACTGCTCACGCGCCGGAATATCGGTTCCGAAATAACAAGGCCATAAAAATGGCGGAGAACTGATGCGTACATGCACCTCGGTTGCTCCTGCATCCCTTAACATGCGCACAATACGATCCGATGTCGTACCTCTTACAATCGAATCATCGATCATAATGACACGTTTCCCTGCCACTGCCTCACGCAGCACATTCAGCTTCACCTGTACGCTGGATTCCCTGCTGCTCTGCTTTGGCTTGATGAACGTACGTCCCACATAGCTGTTCTTGACAAAGGCTGTACCATACGGAATCCCGGATGCCAGAGAATAGCCAAGTGCTGCGGCATTTCCGGACTCCGGTACGCCGGTCACCAGATCTGCCTCTACCGGGGAATCCTGTGCCAGAAACTTTCCTGCCTTGATACGGCTCGCATATACACTCACACCGTCAATATGGCTGTCCGGTCTTGCGAAATAGATGTACTCAAAAATACAGCGTGCTTCCTTTTCTTTCGGAAGTGCCATGGTCATATCGGACTCAATGCCTTTTTCCGGAGAAATGGTCACAACTTCTCCCGGCAGCACATCACGCACAAATGTTGCACCAATGGTGTCAAGTGCACAGGTTTCCGATGTGATAATATAAGAATTGTCACGTTTTCCGATACAAAGCGGCTTAAAGCCGTATGGGTCACGTGCTCCGATCAATTTACGAGGACTTGCCACAACCAGTGCGTAAGCTCCCTTGAGACGCTGGCACGCACGGCGCACAGCTTCTTCTGCTGACTGGGAATTCAACCGCTCCCTTGCGATATAGTAGGCAATCACCTCAGAATCAATGGTGGTCTGGAAAATTGCTCCCGTATATTCCAGCTCCTTGCGAAGCTCCGGTGCATTGATCAGATTGCCGTTGTGGGCAAGTGCCAATGTACCTTTGACATAATTTAACACGAGTGGCTGGGCATTTTCGCGGGTAGAAGAACCGGCCGTCGAATAACGTACATGTCCGACTCCGATGTCACCCTTCATCTGCTCAAGATTTTCCGGTGCGAACACTTCATTTACAAGTCCCATTCCCTTGTAGGAAAGAACCTTGCCCTTTGGACCGCTGGTATCGCTGACTGCAATACCGCAGCTCTCCTGGCCGCGGTGCTGCAGGGCAAACAGTCCATAATATATTGTCGATGCTACATCTGCACCGTCAAAATCATACATTCCGAAGACGCCACACTCCTCATGAAGTGTATCCGCATCATAACTGTTATTCTGAATCATTGTGATCTCCTATATCTATCTTGTAAAAGGCTTTCCTGTCAGAAGCTCATATGCTTCTTTGTACTTATCAACGGTCTTTGTAACAACTTCTTCCGGAAGAAGGAAATCATTGTCCGGATTTGCCTTGAGCCAGTCTCTGACGTACTGCTTGTCGAAAGAAGGCTGTCCCTGTCCCGGCTTGTAACCTTCCAGCGGCCAGAATCTGGAGCTGTCCGGTGTAAGCATCTCGTCACCGAGAACGACTTTGCCGTTTTCGTCCAGACCGAACTCAAACTTGGTATCTGCAATGATAATTCCTTTGGAAAGTGCATACTCTGCACATTTCTTGTAGAGAGCGATGGTGCAGTCCTTGATCTGTGTTGCGTAATCAAGTCCTTTTCCAGGATAAATTTTCTCCAACACATCTACAGACTGCTCGAAGGAAATATTCTCATCATGATCTCCCAGATCTGCCTTGGTACTCGGTGTGTAAATCGGCTCAGGAAGTTTATCGGACTCTACCAGTCCCTCCGGAAGCTTAATACCGCATACCGTGCCGTTTTCTTTGTAACTGGCCCAGCCGCTTCCGGTGATATAGCCACGAACGATACACTCGATCGGGAGCATCTCAAGCTTCTTACACATCATGCTGTTTCCATCAAAACGCTCCTGCTGGAAAAATTCCGGCATATCCTTGACGTCTACAGAGATCATATGATTCGAAACAACATCCTTTGTAAAATCAAACCAGAATTTTGACATCTGGGTCAGAATTGCACCCTTATCCGTAATCTTGTTCTTTAAGATGTTGTCAAATGCGGAAATACGGTCAGTAGCTACAATGATCAGGCTGTCTCCGTTATCATAGACTTCTCTTACTTTTCCTTCTTTGAATGGTTTAAATTCCTTCATTTTCGCTCTCCTTATTCTTTTATTTTTCGATTAACAAACTCTTTCCGGTCATCTCTTTCGGCTGCTCTAATCCCATAATCTGAAGCAGAGTCGGAGCAATATCTGCCAGGCATCCACCCTCACGCAGTGTATACTTCGGATCAGCATTTACGAGAATAAACGGTACCGGATTGGTTGTATGTGCAGTATGTGGCTCACCTGTTTCGTAGTCGATCATCTTCTCTGCATTTCCGTGATCCGCACAGATAAACAGAACACCATCCATATCCTTCACGGCCTGAACAGCATCTCCTACCAGTCCGTCCACACGCTCAACTGCCTTGATGGCTGCCGGAATCACACCTGTATGTCCGACCATATCCGGGTTTGCAAAATTGATAACGATCACATCATACTTGTCTGACTTAATAGCCTCAACAAGATCCATACCAACCTCCGGAGCACTCATCTCCGGCTTCAGATCATATGTGGCAACATCCTTCGGGGAATTTACCAGCAGACGTGCCTCATCAACGTTTGGCTCTTCCACTCCGCCATTAAAGAAGAATGTAACATGTGCATACTTCTCTGTCTCGGCCAGACGAAGCTGTGTCTTTCCGCACTTTGCCAGGTACTCACCGAATGTATTTACAATATGCTCTTTTTCAAATGCGATCAGCTTGTTCGGGATCGTCTCATCATAGTCCTTAAAGCAGACAAATGTTGTCTTAATGAACGGACGGTCAAATCCGGTAAACTTGTCATCACAGAATGCACGTGTCATTTCACGGGCACGGTCCGGACGGAAGTTAAAGAAGATCACGGAATCATTCTCTTTTACAACAGAGACCGGTTTTCCATTCTCTGTAATTACGGTAGGAAGTACGAACTCGTCTGTTACATCCTTTGCATAGGAATCTTCCATTGCCTTAACCGCATCTTCTGCCTGTACGCCCTCACCCTTTGTCAGGGAATCATAGGCTTTCTGTACACGATCCCAGTTATTATCACGATCCATTGCATAGTAACGTCCGGATAAAGAAGCAATCTTTCCAACACCGATCTCTTTCATCTTCTTTTCCAGTTCTTCGATAAATTCTTTTCCGGATGCAGGAGGTGTATCACGTCCGTCTAAGAATGCATGAACGTATACCTTGCTCAGTCCCTGCTTCTTTGCCATCTCAAGCAGTCCGTAAAGATGTGTAATATGACTGTGCACACCACCGTCGGAAAGAAGTCCCCACAGATGCAGGTCCGAATCATTTTTCTTACAATTATCCATGGCTGCAAGCAGTGCCTTATTCTCGAAAAAGTCACCGTCTTCGATTGCCTTGGTAATTCTGGTCAGATCCTGGTAAATAATGCGACCGGCACCGATATTCATATGTCCAACCTCAGAGTTACCCATCTGTCCGTCCGGAAGTCCTACTGCCAGGCCGGAAGCCTGTCCTTTTACAAAAGGACATTCCTTCATTAATTTATCCATCACCGGGGTATTTGCCAGCGCAATGGCATTTCCCTCTGTACGGTCATTCAGACCATAACCGTCAAGAACCATTAAAACAACAGGTTTTTTGCTCATAATTCATCCTCTCTTTCCATTGTAACAATCCTATACTATTGTACTTCATTATTGTTACACAAACACTTATTATATTACATAATTTGAACGGGATTGCAAGTGTTCACTGCAAATTTCCCACGATATCTATCGATTTTAAATCCAGATCCACATCATCAAAATACTGTCCATAACGCCTTCCGGACGTATAGGCATAAGGAGAAACTCCCGGTTTTTCGACATTTTTATACGGATAAAAGAATCCGTCCTCATCAATTCCCACATTATTGGAGATGTCTGCCAGATAATGATAAAATGCTTTGATCTGTTTTTTTTCTGTCAGAATCGAAGTCGTAAGCGAATCCTGTATGCACGGAATCATCCGCAATTTCAGACTGCCGGAATCATCGATCTGAATCTGTGCAATCGTTGTGTAAAGTTTTCCGGTAGAAAACCAGAAATTTCCCACGCTGTATGCCACCGGCACATTTTTTATAAACTCAACTCCCTGCAGACGGTGCGGATGTCCACCAATCACGGCGTCTGCACCAGCTTTTACACAAAGATCTGCAATCTCTGTCTGATCCTGCCCATAATGGATCTTTCCTTCTGTTCCCCAGTGAACATACGCGATCACATAATCACTGTTCTTCTTCGCACGCTTCAGTTCTTTCTTCCATACCTCTTCCTGCTGGGTCTTTAATACTCCCGATTTCTCCTTCCGGGCTTTCTGTGTAAAATGATAAAACCTTTCGATTTCCGTTGCAGATACAATCGCAATCTTTCGTCCACCTGTGACCACATAACGCACAGCGCTTGCCTCTGCCAGATTTCTGCCACCACCACTGTACGGAATTCCCGCTGCATGCAATGCATCCAGCGTATCTAAAAATCCCTGCTCACCATAATCAAACACATGATTATTTGCCACAGAGACCATATCTATTCCCAGTGTGCGCAGTAATCCGGCATCTTTGGGATCTGCCCGAAAACAGTATGCTTTGCCAGCCTGCCGCTGTCCCCGTGTTGTATAAGCAAACTCATTGTTTGCCATCGTAAAATCTGCCGAAACCAGTTCCTTTTTTACTTCATCGGAAAAATAATCCGCCATATGATTCTTTGCCGTCTTTCCCGTACACCAGTCCTCATCCAGACAGATATCCCCGACAAAATCCAGACGGATGCATGCCGGATCGGATGCTTCTTTCCAGATCACATCCTCATACGAATACGACATATACTGTTGCTGCCTGCAATACATAAGCCACAGAACATGCATACTGTTTCCGGTAAACCGATACCACAGATCCGGGTCCTGATTTCCGTTTTCCAGCTGTGTATACAGACTCTGCAGCACACCGCTCCCATACTTCGTTTCAATCCATCCCATAAAAGCTTCATCCACCGGATATTTCTGAAAAAACTTTCCGGAGGCAGTCCTTAAAATCCGGTTTTCCAGATCCTGTACTTCCGGCTCGGTTTCCTGTGATTTCTCCGTGACCTGGGAGGTTTTTTCCTCATATTCAGTTTGTACTTCCTTAGTCTCTTTCAGCGGCTGTGTATTTTGGATGATGCCATGTGTCAAAGCAAAAATAAACAACAAGAGAACGACACATTCCAGACATTTTTTCTTCATGTGTAAAATTTCAAAGGCTATTCACCTGAAATTCAGATGAATAGCCCTATAACCATACAAAATCAGATTCTAGTAGTTTACAATCTTACCGAAATCAGCTTTCAGGGATGCTCCGCCAACCAGACCACCATCGATGTCCGGCTTTGCGAACAGCTCTGCTGCATTTCCTGCGTTTACAGATCCGCCGTACTGGATACGAACAGAATCAGCAGTAGCCTGATCATAGATTTCAGCTACACATGCACGGATTGCGCCACAGACTTCCTGTGCCTGATCGGATGTAGCAGTCTTGCCTGTTCCGATTGCCCAGATTGGCTCATAAGCGATTACCATGTTTGCAACGTCTGCTGCAGCAACGCCTGCAAGATCAGACTTGATCTGAAGTCTGATCCAGTCAAGTGTTACACCCATCTCTCTCTGCTCTAAAGTCTCTCCACAGCAAAGGATTGGAGTAAGTCCTGCCTCGATTGCCTTCTTAACCTTCTTATTTAAGAGAACATCATCCTCTTTGAAGTAGTCACGTCTCTCGGAATGTCCGATTACAACGTACTTAACACCAGCGTCTACCAGCATCTCTGCGGAGATCTCACCTGTGTATGCACCCTTCTCTTCGAAGTACATGTTCTCGGCGCCAACCTGTACGTTGGTTCCTTTCACAGCCTCTACAACCGGTACGATATCGATTGCAGGTACACAGTAAACAACATCTACGCTGTCAGATACTACTAATGGCTTTAACTCTTCTACTAACTTTACAGCCTGGCTTGGAGTCATGTTCATTTTCCAGTTGCCGGCTACGATTTTCTTTCTTGCCATGATTTTTATTTCTCCTAATTCTGTAAATAATTTAACTGTCTTTTATTTATCGTCTGCTGCTACTACGCCTGGCAGTTCCTTACCCTCTAAAAATTCAAGGGAAGCTCCACCACCGGTAGAAATATGGCTCATCTTATCAGCATAACCCATCTGGTTAACAGCTGCAGCGGAATCTCCACCACCGATGATTGTTGTTGCATCGGTCTCTGCAAGAGCCTTAGCTACTGCAAGTGTACCAGCTGCAAGTGTCGGGTTCTCGAATACCCCCATCGGTCCGTTCCATACAACAGTCTTAGCTGTCTTAACAGCATCTGCAAACATCTCAGCTGACTTAGGTCCGATATCGCATCCCTCACGGTCTGCCGGCATAGCTGTGATATCACATACTTCTGTCTCTACAGGTCCGTCGATTGGATCCGGGAAATCCTTGATGGTAACAGCATCTACTGGAAGAAGGATCTTCTTGCCCATCTTCTCAGCCTTAGCCATCATTTCCTTACAGTAATCAAGCTTCTCATCATCGCAAAGAGAAAGACCGATCTCATATCCCTGAGCCTTGATGAATGTGTAAGCCATACCACCACCGATGATAAGGGTATCACACTTCTCAAGCAGGTTGTTGATAACGTTGAGCTTGTCTGCTACCTTAGCACCACCGAGGATTGCTACGAATGGACGTACCGGATTCTCAACAGCATTTCCTAAGAAGGCGATCTCCTTCTCCATCAGGTAACCAACAACATTCTGTCCACCCTTTGCAGTGATGAACTTTGTAACACCGGCTACAGAAGCGTGTGCTCTGTGGGAGGAACCGAATGCATCACATACATAGATGTCTGCAAGATCAGCAAGTTCCTTAGAGAACTGCTCACCGTTCTTTGTCTCCTCAGCGCCACGGAAACGAGTGTTCTGAAGTAATACAACTTCGCCTTCCTTCATCTCCTCAACTGCCTTTGTTGCAGCCTCGCCTGTTACGTTGTAATCAGAAACGAAGTTAACCTTCTGTCCAAGAAGCTCCTCAAGTCTCTTAGCAACCGGTGCAAGTGACTCGCCTTCGTTTGGTCCGTTTTTAACTTTTCCAAGATGAGAGCAAAGGATAACCTTTCCACCATCGTTTAATAACTTCTTAATTGTAGGAAGAGCAGCTTTGATACGGGTATCGTCTGTGATCTCGCCAGCTTTCAGTGGTACATTGAAGTCACATCTTACAAGGACTCTCTTGCCCTTTGCGTTGATATCATCAACTGTTTTCTTATTTAATGCCATGTTTTTATTCTCCGTTCTGCCTTTTCGGCAATTTTAAACCCGAAGAAAAGAAAATGACTTTCCAACCGGTTGTTTCATACTCCGCAGCTGCATGAAACAGCGGAACCCTTTCCTTTTCTTCTTATTTGTCATAATGAAAAAAGGTCCGGCCCTACAGGCCGGACCCTTTCACATAAACTAAGATAGATTATGCTAACTCAGAGAAGTACTTGATTGTACGAACCATCTGAGATGTGTAGCTGTTCTCGTTATCATACCAAGAAACAACCTGAACCTCATACAGGTCATCACCGATTGGGCTAACCATTGTCTGAGTTGCATCGAATAATGAACCAAATCTCATACCAACGATATCAGAAGATACGATTAAGTCCTCATTGTATCCGAATGACTCATTTGCTGCTGCCTTCATAGCTGCGTTGATACCCTCAACAGTTACGTCAGACTTCTTAACAACTGCTGTAAGGATTGTTGTAGAACCAGTTGGAACTGGAACACGCTGAGCAGATCCGATTAACTTTCCGTTTAACTCTGGGATTACAAGACCGATAGCCTTTGCAGCACCTGTTGAGTTAGGAACGATGTTAACTGCAGCTGCACGAGATCTTCTGAGATCACCCTTACGCTGTGGTCCATCAAGAGTCATCTGATCACCAGTGTAAGCATGGATTGTTACCATGATACCAGACTGGATTGGAGCAAACTTGTTTAATGCATCAGCCATAGGAGCTAAGCAGTTTGTTGTACAAGAAGCTGCTGAAATGATTGTATCAGAAGCCTTTAATGTCTCATGGTTTGTATTGTAAACGATTGTAGGAAGGTCGTTTCCTGCTGGTGCAGAGATAACTACCTTACGAGCTCCGGCATTGATATGAGCCTGAGCCTTCTCTTTGCTTGTATAGAATCCAGAGCACTCTAATACAACGTCAACCTTTAATTCTCCCCATGGGCAATTGTTTGCATCTGGGAAAGCGTAGATCTTGATTTCCTTACCACATACTGTGATAGAATCATCGCTTGCAGAAACTTCATCTGCATGCTCGTACTTACCCTGTGAGCTATCATACTTTAATAAGTGTGCTAACATCTTTGGGCTTGTTAAGTCGTTGATTGCTACTACTTCGTATCCCTCTGCTCCGAACATCTGTCTGAAAGCAAGACGACCGATACGGCCGAATCCGTTGATTGCTACTCTTACTGCCATTCTTAATTCCTCCTAGAATTGTAAATAAATAGTCTCATGGAACTTGCGTCCCAAGCTTCCTTTATTTTACCCAATTATTTCCGAAAGTTCAAGTCTTTTCTCCGTCTTTGTTAATTTTTTCACTAAAGGTATCTATTTCCCCTGAAATATAGTATAATCTTACGAAAAGACTTTTTCCAAAATCAACCACACAGAAAAAAGGAGGCTCTTATGCTTTGGGATACACATATGCACACGCATCACAGCGGAGACAGTGACGCTTTGATGCAGGACATGATCCAGGCCGCTGTACGGCAGAACCTGGATGGCATCTGTTTTACCGATCATTTTGATTATGATTACCCGGATGATCCCGATCTGTTTCTTCTGGATTTTGATTCCTATATAAAAGAAGTCCGCAGTTTTCAGGACACCTGCCGCGACCGCCTTTCCATTCGTCTCGGAATCGAAGTCGGCCTGCAGCCCCACATCACGGAAATCAACCGCAAAGCGGTGACCGGACATCCGTTTGATTTTGTCATCGGTTCCTCCCACGTTGTTCACGGAATCGATCCCTATTACCCGAAATACTATGAAGGGCGCTCCGAAAAAACTGCTTACCGCGAGTACTTCGAATCCATTCTGGAAAACCTGAACACCTATTCCGACTTCGATGTATACGGTCATCTCGATTATGTTGTCCGCTACGGTCCGGACCGCAACCGTTTCTATACATATGAGGCCTATGCCGATATCATTGATGAGATTCTGCGTAAACTCATTTCCATGGGAAAAGGGATCGAAGTCAACACGGCAGGATTCAAATACGGGCTGGGACATCCAAACCCGACCGAAGCTGTTCTTTTACGCTATCACGAACTCGGGGGAGAGATTCTGACACTCGGAGCCGATGCCCATGCGCCGGAGCACGTTGCATATGCATTTGACCGTCTTCCTCAGATTCTGCGGCATGCAGGCTTCCGGTACTTTACGGTCTTTACCGGCAGAAAGCCGGACTTTTTTCCGCTTCCGGAATAGCGAAAATAAAGGATTAATTCCAAAAATTTCAAAATAGGTATTGCAAAATCCGAATAACACGGTATAATGTAAGTATTGAATGGTGTTATTTAAATATAGCATGCACGTACGCAAATGAGTATGTAGTTCAATTTTATTAAACAATTATCTAATTAACTACTCAGTTACTCAATTTCCTTTAAGTAACTAAGAAGGAGCAGGTTTCCTCGCCTGCTCCTTTCTTTGTTTTTCGGACTTCTGTTTGTATTTTCATGATATTACAGCATGCAGGCAACATCCTGCAGATAAAGATCGCGCATCTTTCTCACATCCGACCGCCTTGCCTTGCTGCATGGCACTGAAATCTCTTCCTTAAGCTTTACTTCTTCTCCAATCTGCTCGATATAAGCACAATTGATCAGATAACTTTTTGCCGAATGTACAAAAAAACAGCCCTGAAGCATCTCTTCGTACACTGCCATCCTGCCACGAAAACGATAGTTTTCCCCATCTGCACAATGAATGGAAAGGTAATGCCCCTGGCTCTCCAGATACATAATATCCTGTATCCGGATCAGCTTATGAGAACGCTGATGCCGGACCGTAATACTCCGCCCCGCATGCTTTATGGCCCACAAACGACATAAAATCTTTTCCAGTTCCTGTTCCGCACGCATTTTCCGCATATACGCAACCGGTTGATAAGAAAATGCCTCAAATACATCCTCATCATGGTCACTCAGAAAAATCAGAGAAGTTTCCTTTTTCTCCTCCCGATTCCGAATTTCTCTTGCAAGCTCATACCCATGTACATCAGCCAATCTCGTGTTCAGAAAAATCAGATCCATTTTTCTGTCATCCAGGTCCCTGCAAAACGATGCACCCTCCGTATAAATCCGTACATTCGTCTCAAGCTTCCGGTCCTGATAGAAATTGCGCACATGATCCTCAAGTTTTGACGCAAAACTCTTATCCGAATCGCAAATCACTATTTCCCACATAACTTCTCCTCTTTCAACTTTCACATTCGAACAGGTTGCATTTGATCTTTATATGCCTGCCGTCTTTTCGCTGTTACTCTCAGACCTCTTTTTTATGAAGGTAAGAACAGCAAGCAGAAGCACAAGGCTGATGCCCAGTGCTACCCACCAGATCTGTACCAGTCCCGCAATGATATAGCCAATGATACATACCACAGCAACAACCGCTGCGTACTGCATCTGTGTTGTCACATGGTTGATATGGTTACTCTGCGCGCCGGCCGAAGACATAACCGTTGTATCCGAAATCGGTGAAATATGATCTCCGCACACGGCACCTGCCAGCACTGCGGAAACTGCAATGATCATCATTTCCAGATAATCTGCCCCCGGAAACATGGCGATTGCAATCGGAACAAGAATCGCAAATGTTCCCCAGCTTGTTCCGGTAGAAAACGCAAGGAACACTGCAACAACAAACAAAACAGCCGGAAGGAACAGGCTTGCAGAAGCACTCGTTCCAACGATGGATTCCACAAATGTACCAATCTGCAGAGCATCTCCCATCCCCTTTAAGGTCCAGGCAAATATCAGTATTCCGATCGCCGGGATCATCAGCTTAAAGCCTTCCACAAAACTCTCCATGAATCCTTTAAACGTAACCACCTTTCGCGGAAGATACAAGAACAGCATGACAAAGACCGTGACCATTGTTGCAAAAATCAGGCTGGTCTCCGCATCGCATCCTGCAAATGCACTGACCACATCGGTCGCACCACCCAGAAATCCGGTATAGATCATGGCACCAATTGCAGAACCGATCAGAACAATCACCGGAAGAAGCAGATCAATCACTTTTCCGTTGGAAGAAATGTCTTCTTCCTTAACCTTTTCAAACTCTTCCCCGCCGCTGGTAAACAGATCTCCTTTTGCAGCATTCTCCTCATGTTTTTTCATGAGTCCGAAATCAAAACCTGCAATAATCACAAAAAATACCATGACAAGCGTCAGAATCGCATAGAGATTGTACGGAATTGTTCGCAGAAACAGCTGAAATCCCGTAATCCCGGCATCTTTCGGAACATACGAATTGACGGCTGCCGCCCAGCTGGAAATCGGCGCAATGATGCAGACCGGCGCAGCGGTCGCATCAATGATATATGCCAGTTTTGCGCGGGATACTTTGTAGCGGTCAGTTACCGGACGCATCACAGATCCGACGGTCAGACAATTGAAATAATCATCCACAAAAATCAGTATTCCAAGTCCTGTGGTTGCCAGCATTGCGCTCTTCCTGGACCTGATCTTGCTGCCGGCCCATCTTCCATAAGCAGCTGAACCTCCTGATTTAGACATCAGTACAATAATCATTCCAAGCAGCACATCAAAAATCAGAATATTCAGATTCATGCTGTCTTTCATAATCGAAAACAGGGCATTGAATGCATTCCACGGATGAAATCCGGTATATAACAGTGCTCCGACCGCCACTCCGATAAACAGGGAACTGTATACTTCCTTGGTGACAAGTGCCAGTATGATTGCCAGAAGAGGCGGCACCAGTGACCACCATGTTCCGATAAAAATCGACGTATCCATTTTCCAGATTGTTCCTCTCTTATACCTTTATTTTGTATAACTATTTTAACTTGAACTGCTGCACCAGATCATTCAGAGAATCAGACTCTGCAGAAAGCTCCTGACTGGTTGCGGAAGATTCCTCTGCGATTGCCGCGTTGCTCTGTACAACCTCGGAAATCTGGTTTACACCGGACTCTGCCTGCTTGATCTGCTCTGCCTGTGTCTCGGAAAGCTGTGCCAGTTCCTGGGATTTCTTTGCCACTTCATTGATTCCCTCTACAAGAGAAATAATCGTCTGGGAAGTCACATCAACTGCCTGGTTGCCGTTTTCAATTTCCTGAATAGAGTTCATAATCAGCTCACGGGTATTGACTGCAGACTGTGCACTCTCATCCGCAAGTTTTCCGATCTGGGATGCAACTACGGCAAAGCCCTTGCCGGCTTCTCCTGCACGTGCAGCCTCAATGGATGCGTTCAGGGCAAGCAGGTTGGTCTGCTCCGCGATCTCCTCGATCTGTCCGATGATTGTCTCAATCTGCTTGGACATATCGCTGATTCTCTTCATTGCTTCGGTAACTGCATTCATTTCCTTCTGTGTCTTATCTGCTTCCTGTGCATATTTTACAGATAATTCGTAAGAAGCCTGTGCACTCTCATGTGTGTGCTCAACCCCTTCTGTGATATTGGCAAAGGATGCCAGAAGTTCTTCCACTGCACCTGCCTGATCGGTAGATCCCTCTGCCAGTGTCTGTGATCCCTCTGCCAGATTGGTAGAACCTGCAGATACCTGGGAAGCAGCCTCCTCAATCCGGTGCATTGTCTCATTCATATCCATATTCATAACATGGATCGCATCATTCATTGCCGCAAACTCACCCATATATTTCTCCGGGATCTTGGATACACCGGTATAATCGTTGTGAGCCATCAGGTCCATTCGATGGTTGACATCCTGAATAACAGCGGCCAGGTTCTTTGCCATCTCGCGTGCAACAACTACCATCTCGGAAATCTCATCCTCTGATGTCATCTCCGGGAACTCACTGGAGAGATCACCCTTTGCAAATGTATCAAAACGGGCAACCAGCTGATCCAGAGGATTCACAATGTTCTGTGCAAGTACTCTGCCGATCCGGCGTGCAACAAAAATTGCAAGTACAATAACTGCTATAATTGCAATAAGTGTAATTAATTCTACCATCGTAAGAATTTTTTCTAACTTATCTCCATGCTCGGTATTTGCATTCATCAGTTTCACCATATCCTGATAAATCTCCTCATAGATCGGTGCCACCTGATCCTGTGCCATCTGCTGAGCCTCATGACGCGCATCAATGTCCTGTGTGTTCTTTCCTTTTTCCAGTACCGCATCACAGATTTCATAATATTCCGTCAGTTTTTCTGTGATGCTGCTATAGATTTTCTCTTCATCCGAAGATGCAACCGTATTTTTTACCTCTTTGGTGTACTGCTGGCAGGATTCTTTCTTCTTCTCATAATTTTCTACGCAGCTGTTCACAAGGTTTTCATCCTGATATCCGATTGAAGCACGCAGATAACTTCTCGTATCGGCAAACGTAATCATCATCTTGCCGATATCACCCTGTGAAAAACCATAATTTTTCAATGCATAATTATAGCGGTTGCTGATCACAATTCCGGATACGGCTCCCACAACACCGGAAATGCTGACTATCAGGGCCACCATCACAATTGCAGAAGAAATTCGTTCTTTTAATCTCTTCTTATTTAACTTTTCAATCAGCTTTTGTATCATATAAGTTTCCTCCTCAAACTGGTTCTCATTTGTTTAGATATTTTTTCAGAATTTCTTCCGTCATCTCAAACGGATAGTTCTTTAACTTGGCAGGATTCTGCAACAGTTTCTGCACATCCTCCTCCCACAGTTCCTCCGGGATCTGTGGTTTGCCCAGCAGCTTGTCCAGATAGGCGATAAATTCAGCCCGGCTCTCAAATCCAAGCAGCTCAAGCACCTCTGCCACCCGCTTCTGATTATTGTAAAAACGCAAAAATCCCGGCAGGAAAAATCCGACTGCCTTTCCATGCGGAATGCCAAGCTCATATGTGACCGGATAACTTAATCCGTGCGGAATACTAGTACCGGTATGTGCAATCGCCATACCTGCCACAACCGATGCATGCATGAAGGTTTCGTATCCTTCATCCGGAATCTTAATCTCGGAAGAAAGCAGGTATTCCTTTGCACTGCCCCAAATCCGAAGACCTTCCGCTGAATATATCCGGTTATATGCATTTGCATTAGTATTCAGATATGACTCAATCAGATGTGCCAGCGCATCCACACAGGTGCTGACCATATTCTCATAAGAAGAAGTCTTTAAATATCCGGCATCCACAAATGCCAGATCCGCAAACCATTTGTGTGCGATTGACTGCTTGGTATGTAAGTCGTGCCGTGTCAGAATCGCATAAGGCGTCACTTCCGATCCCGTACCGGATGTGGTCGGGACTGCTGCAACCGGATAGCCCTGCATCGGCTCCGGATGATAAAGACGCTCCTCTGCATGATCGATTGCCGATGGATTCGCTGCCAGAAGCGAAATCGCCTTGGACGCATCCATCGGAGAACCGCCTCCCACAGCCACAAAGAAATCCACCTGTTCTTTTACTGCAATGCCCGCTGCCACAGCCACGGTCTCCACAGAAGGATTCTCTTCGATCTCATCAAAAATCACATAGGTCTGCCCGTTTGCCTGCAATGCCTGTTCAACTGCTGCAAGCGAACCATTGATGCGGCTGGAATGTTTTCCCGTCACAATCATGGCTCTGCTTCCTAATGCTTTTAACTCTGCACCGTTTTCCGAAACACAACCGATGCCAAAAAATACCTTCGTCGGCATATACAATCTCATGTTTTTTCTCCTTTATGCGTTGCACATCTCTGTAACAACTTCATTGATCACCTTTCCATCTGCCTTTCCTTTCAGCTCCGGCATAATCGTCTTCATGATCTGTCCCTTGTTCTTCGTTGCAATCACATCTGCAAATTTTTCTTTTACGATTGCAGTCACTTCCTCTTTGGAAAGCATCTTCGGTGCATATTCTTTCATAATGTCATAACGTTTTCTGTACTCCTCCAGCAAATCGGTACGGTCTGCCGGGCAGGAATCGATCTGTTCCTGAACGGTCTTTAATTCCTTCATGATTGTGGCATTGACCATATCCTCCGGAATGTCATCTCTGCATCCGGCATCAATGGCATTTTTCTTCACTGCCGAAACCAGAGACGAAATTGCATCCTTCCGTTCCTTGTCGCGCGCTTTCATAGCTGCCATCATATCTTTGCGTAGCTGTTCCATCTGCATAATTTTCTAACCTCCATGTCTATAAAATTCAGATAACTACATTATACTACGCTTCGGGCTGATAGCAAAGAATAACCTTACATTTTTTAATTATATTTATGAATTTCTTTCTGAAACTCCCGAATATCCTTTGCAATTTCACCACTGAGCAGGAGCATACAGATCAGATTCGGGATTGCCATCAGCGCATTGGCAATATCCGAAAAACTCCATACCAGATTCAGTGTCTGTGTACATCCGAAATACACAACAAAGGAAAAAACAAGGCGGTATACCATATTAAACCGGTGCGTTCCCAGCAGATATTCAAATGCTTTTTCCCCGTGATACTCCCAGCCGAGTATTGTAGAAAACGCAAACAATGTAATCCCGATTGTCACAAGCCAGCCCCCGGTCGATCCCAGAACCGTCTCAAATGCCGCAATTGTAACATCCGAACCGGTCAGCATATTCCCGGCAGCATCGGTCATGCCAAGGACACCGGAAGAGGCAATCGCAAGTCCCGTAATCGTACAGACAACAATCGTATCCCAGAAGGTTCCCGTCATATTGATATATCCCTGACGCACCGGGTTATCCGTCGTTGCAGCCGCTGCCGTAATTGCCGCAGATCCCATACCAGCTTCGTTGGAAAATACACCTCTTGCCACACCATAACGCATTGCATTCATCATGGAAGCGACAATCGTTCCGCACAGACTGCCGCCTACCGCTTTTACCGAAAATGCCATCTGAAAAATCATCAAAATGCCTGCCGGCAGATTCGAAATATTTCCGATAATGACAATAACGCCACAGATCACATAAAAAATCGCCATCAGCGGAACGACCACCGAAGAAACCTTTGAAATGGATTTGATACCGCCGACAATGATCAGCAGGGCAAGCACCGTAATCACAATTCCGGTCAGATGGGTCGGCACATGAAATGTCGTATGTAATGCACCGGAAATCGAATTTCCCTGTGTCATATTGCCGATTCCAAACGAAGCAATCACAGCAAAGAGTGCAAATAACCACGCAAGAACCGCTCCAAACCTTTTATTCTTCAGTGCCTTTTTCATCGTGTACATCGGGCCGCCGCTCATCTCCCCTTTGGCATTGATCTCACGGTATTTGATCGCCAGCATACATTCACTGAACTTCGACGTCAGACCAAATGCAGCAGAGATCCACATCCAGACCAAAGCTCCCGGGCCACCGGAAACCATCGCCGTCGCAACCCCCACAATGTTGCCCGTTCCGATTGTGGCGGCAAGTGCTGTGGTCAGTGCCGAAAACGGAGACACATCGCCCTCGCCACGGCTTTTCGTCCGCGCCTCTTTGCTTAACGTACTTTTGAGTGCATAACCGAGATTTCTCCATGTCAGAAACCGCGTGCGGATCGTAAGGAAAATTCCGGTCCCCACAAGCAGAATCAGCATGACCGGTCCCCAGACAAAATCGTCAATTGCTGTAATCACATCATTTAACTTTTCCATAACCTCATCCCTCCTGTTTTCGAATAAAAAAAGGGCAGTGTCTGAACAACATCGCCCTTTGTTTTTTATATCCTATGAAATTTGTCTTTATATTATACTTCCGAAAGGAATCTGTCAACTGGTTTATGCAGCAACGTCCACTTCGTCATCCATATATCTGTCATCGGCATTTTCCGAATCATCATTCAAATCATCGTTCCAGTCATCTTCTGTACTATCTGTGATGACAACCTTGCATTTCCACACCATACCATGTACTTTTGCTTTGATTGTAACCGTACCGCTGGTATACGGTACCAGTATGCCATCCTCTACCTCACATATATCGTCATCGGAAGATGTCCATTCCACATCATGACTGCATCCCTTCAGATCCAGAGAAACCGTATCTTCCACGTCCATCTCCACTGCTGTCTTATTCAGTTCCGGCGTTTCAACTGTCACCTGACAGGATTTCTTCTGCGTTCCCTTCTTTACCGTAATGGTCGCTTTGCCTTTTCCTTTTGCGACCACTTTTCCGGCGGAGACACCAGCCACTGCTGTATTGCTGCTGCCCCAGGAAACGGTTCCTGCTCCACCCTTTACCGTAAGTTTCCTGCTCTGTCCTTTTACAAGCACAATCTTTGTACTGCTGATCGACAGCGGACTTACCTTCTGTCTGGTGTTCTTTTTCTTCGTTGTCTTTTTCGTGGTTGTCGTGGAAGATTTCCGCGTCTGCGAATATCCGCCCGATGAGCCAAAACACTTCTTGCACGGTGTCAGACCGCGTGCCAATGCATTGGAAAGTGTCGTCTGATAAAAATTTCCCCGCCCGCATTTGTGAGTATGATATTTACTGCCGGTCGGCGTCACATAGACCATTGTCTGTGCCTGTGCCGTTACCATGCCGGCACTGTCACCGACTGGCAAAATCATCATAAAAAATACAAGTGTAAAACTTAGAATTGTTTTTTTGATTGTTTTCATAAATTGCCTCCTTATCTTTTCCGTCTGATTCAGAAAAATGCAGCAAACATTCTCTTATATGCCAAATTGCTTTCCGCTTTTTGCTTAAATCCATGTTTTCCAAACCATTTTTCGGACTCCTGCATCGCATTTATTGCAAGTCTGACATATTCCGTTATACTGTCCTCTTTTTTCTCTGCAACATACCGTTTTCCTGCCAGTAATCTTCCTGCAATAAACTGCAGCCCTTCGGCAGCCAATGATATACTTTCTTTTTCCCCCTCTTCCTGCAAATAAAAATAGCTGAATATAACCATCGCATAATTATATAAAACAGGTTCATCCGTTTGCAATGCCGAGAGTGTATATTCAATAACTTCCGGTATATTTTTTCTTTGTATTTCCGTAACTCCGCTCACTAACAGAAGTATCACTGCGATGTAATACTCGTTTTTTGTTTTTACCTGAAACCGGAAGGTCTGATATGGACCATCTTTTCCATATTCGTCCGTCTCCTCCCTAAAATCACTTCGAAGCAGGTTCTGGATAGCCAGCCGATTGATATACTCACATATCTCGTCACTTCCCGTATTCTCCATTGCCACAAGCAGATCACAGAAATCACGATAATACCAGACAAAAATCCGCTTTGTTCTGTATTTATTAATCACATTAAAAATGCGGTCTGCAATTTGTTTTTCCTGCTCTATATCATCCACCTTCCAGTTTTTATTTGTGAATGCTTCTCTTACCGGATTTATCAGCGCTCTGTCATAACTCCCGAGAGATCCCATTTTCTCTATGTGATGCTCCATCTCATCTAATACATTCCGGATCATCGTCAGATCTACCGGTTCCAATTGTGACAGATTCTCCACTTCAATAAGTTTCTGCACTTCCTCATAATTTCGTTTCATATCAGATGCGTGCTCTTTGAAATCGTCTTTGCATTGTTTCTGATTTATTTTGCGATTCAAATCCGCCTCTATCTCATTCATAAAAATATGTAAATCATTCACATTTTTATTTTTTCTCTGCGATAACGAAATAACGGCACTGTAAATCTGCCAGCTTTTCCGCACATTATCCGGAAACTCTTTCATTTTTTCAAGATAATGCATGCACAAATTCCACGGTGCATAATTCCAGAAAACACTTATCATTTTTTCATTTGATATCATACTGGTCTGATGATTAAACACAGGATCTATTAATATTTTTATATTCTCCCAATCATCTTCCCGTATTTTATCGAACCAATATTGTAAAAAAACATATTGTTTTGTGTTAATATACCGAAACTGTCCTTTATAAGCCTTATCATACCGAATCAACCACGGCAGTAATTCGTTTATCTGTTGCCCGGAAATATGCGGTGCAAATGCATCTACCAGCTTAATTGCAAACGGCCATTGGATCGGAACACTCTTTTTCGTAATAAAATCTACGATGTCATCGATTCCCTCTTTGTTATAGGTTTCCATGAAATAGATCAGTTTCTTCCGTTCTTCTTTTGTCAGTTCCTCCCTGTTCAATCCCTGGATGTAATGCCTACAACAATCTGTCAATGCATGTTTGTCCCCGCAATACACTCCATCCTCATCCAGATATACACCATTCATATATTCTATTCTGGTTTGAAATCGGATTGTTTCAATGTACTGCCACAAATTCCAATAACGCAAAGCATTCAGCGTCCGCAAAGCAAGCAAAGACAATAAACCGATACGCTCATTTTGCGAGTTGTTTGGTTTTCTCATACATTTTAATAATATTTGTTCCATACATGAATTTCGCTGTTCCTCGAAAATCGAAAGCCTCTGCTCCGAAACAATTCTTTGAAAACGAAAAACACCTATTTCACATTCCCGTTCCTCAAATTCGGATTCCTCATCCGTGTCATCCAGCCTGTTGTCTTCTTCCGGTGGCTCGACCATCATTGGTTTTATTTTCTGATCATTTTCTCCCGCCAGAAGTTCCGGTGGACTGTCTTTTGGTGTTTCCTCCGGTTTCTCACTCCCCAGGTCTTCAAACTCTTCATAGAGTCTTATATCTCTGCGCACCAGGTTGAAATATGCCTGAATCGCTTCCCTGTAATCCGGATCGCGATTTCCCATCCGGCTCATGTCCGGTATATTTTCTTTCTGCTTTCTCCAGTCCTCCTGCCAGAAATCAATCCATGCCTTTTCCAACGGATCAGAAGAGTTCTTTCGCATACTGTTTAACTCTTTGTTATCTGCATGGTAAATAATTTTTGTCTGCTTTTTTAATCTGGTTTTGTATTCCCTTAGCTTTGTGCTCAAATCATCCGGAATCCTTCGTATCAACTCATCCGCTATTTCTGCCCAATCATTTTCTGCGGAATCGTAATACCATAATAAACCTACAATTGTTTCAAGAAGCAGTTCTGTCGCATCATCACACACCAGCTTATCATAACTGCCATTTTTTATATGTTCCCGATACTTTGCATACCATTCGGCTCCTGTACAAAGATCCTGCAGACAGAACAATACATCCAATAACGGTTGATATGCGCCCTCTGTTTTTAATTTGTGATTATTACGATTCTCCGTCCGGCGCCTTGCTTCAAGCTGGTTCTCATAAACTCTCTCCACCTCATATAGTTCATATATATTTTTCTGAAATACTATTAAATACACAAACAGCCAGTATATATCCTGTAATAAAACCTCTTCCTTCCAATCCTGAAGTACTATCCGGCACAAATGCCGTACTTTTCCAATATTCCGATCCAGATATGCCGCATCCACCTGCTGCTTTATATATTTAAGGCGATTATGAAATGCTTTCTTTTCAAACAATATCCTCTCATCCGAAAAATAAACCGTTTCAGGCTCTATAAAAAATGTTTCCTGACTAAGATCAATTGTTTCCAGTCCCAGCGCATCCAGCCGCTTACGCATCTTTTTATCTCCATTATCCTGATTCAATGCCTCCGGCATAAATGTTGATAAAAGCTGCTCTACAACATAATCCTCAAATTCCGGTAAATTCACCCATATTTTCTGTAATTCCACAGATACTTCATCTACCAGTTCCGGAAGACCATCCATCGGCTGAAAAACAATATTGTCTATCTGCGCTCCAATTGTCTGTAACCGATTATTATACAATTTTACAAGACGATAATGATTTCTCAGTGCACGGTATATTTTCTCATGCTTCTTTTCGGATGGAAGTAATTTTCTGAATGTCACCGTCACGGTATGGTTTCTCACCCCATCCACTTCTACGGTCAGTGCATGCCGCATCCAATGTGCCATATTTTCCATCGTTCCGTGTTTGTATTTAATAAGTGTAATCGTATCACACCGGTTTGCATCTTCATCCAGCAAATCACAAACAGCAATTATCGCATTTAATGCAGCAATTTTTTCTTCCGACAACCCCAACGCACGTATTGATTTCCTATGGGAAATAAAGTTTTTCTCCCACTCCCAGCTCTGATGCGACGCTGCCATTCCAATCACAACCTGCATCTCGTCTTCCAGGTTATTCCAGTTCACAGAGCCATCCGCTTCCTTCAGCAGACGCTTTATCAGATTTTCCAGCCGAATCACATGGGTACGTCTTACCCAGTTGGAAATATCAGAAAATCCTTTCATATTTGACAGCCTGTCCTTCTGTGGCAGATCCTGTGCATCCTGTGAAAGCATCCCAATATCATGAATCACAAGTGCAAGAAGTAAAAAACCAGCCTCTTGGCCTGAAAGGTGCTCCAGCCAGCCGGCCGAAACACCCCACTCTGAAGCTCTGCGCACAACGCTGCATATATGTGGAAGCGCATGATTCGTAAACTCTGGCATATGACAATTGTCTGCCAGACGATCCACATCCTGAACCAGTAAACGCAGTACATTTGTATATTGCGAAAATGGAGGATCATCAAATGCTTTTCCGGCCAGATCACTCCCCATGATATAATCCATTGCCTGCGATAACTCAATATCAAAATCCGGAATCTCTTTCATATCCGCACAATCCTCTCATTCACTCCTGCGACAGCTGCTTTTCCTCCTGAAAAGCCACCGACTGCCATTTCGCATGTATCTGTTGCATATGATCATTGATTTTCTTTATATATTCATGGATTTCCTGCCCGGTCTTTTCCGTTCCTGATTCCTCAAATTCCACATACTGCATCTTAAGATATTCCGCTGCCGATCGATATATGTTCCATTTTTCTTTCACATTAAACAAGGCAAGCATGCTGCTGGCAAGGGATGTGAGGATGGAAAGAACCGTGAAAAACATATGTACCTCCGAAATATCTGCTTTCATAAATTCCGGTAAATATCTCTCATCCATATTAATAAATGCTGCGTTCAACAACGGAAACAATACTGTAATAATTGACAGAAAATAATATCCTATCCTGTTTCTGTTCGCCTTTCGTATATACCATTGAAGACAATATTTCGTCCAGCGTTTGTACATTGGATCATTCTGATTCAACTGATCCAAGCCCAGCATCCTGTTTATCGTTTTCTCTTCCGTATGCATAATCCTGCCTCTCCTGATCTACATAACTTCCTGTGATATATATTTATTTTTACAATATCCTTTTCCATATCATTTATCAAGTATATTTTATCGAAGTGACAATTCGCGTTTTGTCAAAAAACATCTTCCCGCATACCATAAAGAAAAAGGAGTTTTTTATGCTCGCTCCTCATTTTATCCAGCTCTTAACCTCTTCACGTCCTGCCGCTATCACCAGAATACAGGGAGATACCGTAAGTCCTGTACGGGGCCTTGCCACATTCTACAACACCTCTGCCGGCGGTGTTCTCGTACAGGTCGAAGTCTTTCATCTTCCCGATCAGAATACCCCGGAGGCCTCCGGCTTCTTTGGCATGCACATTCACGAAAACGGAAACTGCACACCTCCGTTCGACCAGAGTGGCAGCCACTATAATCCGACCAGCCAGCAACATCCATTTCACGACGGTGATCTGCCACCGCTTTTATCCAACCGCGGATATGCCTGGACTGCCTTTTATGACACGCGCTTTGGCATCTCCGATATCGTGGGAAGATCACTGATTATCCATGAAAACCGGGATGATTTCACGACACAGCCCGCGGGAGATTCCGGGAAGAAGATTGCCTGTGGGGTGATTTCGGTTTATGTGGGGAGATAATGAAAAAAGGGGCTGTAAAAAGCCCATTTTATGTAACAAACACCTTAATTATTAATTTTGATCATTAATTTTTCACACCAGCTCTTAGCATCTTTTAACGACTCTTTTTTCTTAGTATAATGATTCCACTTATCCTGCCATGCCTTCTGAAACATACTACCTTGTTTCTTTATATTATGCTTCAGAACTTTTCTTCCCATTTTATCAATAAATTTTATGTTTTTTCCCTTTTTAATCAAATTTTCTCTTACATAAAACAACGTAATCAGATCTTCTATGTAATATAAGTTATCCGTTTTATAATTTTCCCCCATTCCACATAACATTTCTCTTATTCTCTCACATATCCTCTCCTGTAATTTATTTCCATTTTCCCCTAGTTTTTTCCAAATTTTCAAATAAATTTTAGATTTTTTCGACATCAGGTCATACACCATATTGGTAAAATACATAAATGTAACTATCGAAACCACAGAGCACCAAACTGTAGCTGTCTGTAATCCAAATAAATACATAAACATTTCCATAACATCTGCAATAATAACAATCCACAAACATCGTATTGCATTAAACGGAAACACAAAATTCCTAAAAGCTATTGCTTTTGTTGATAACCCCATATATCGTGCATTTAATCCTGATAAAATAAATCCAAAAATCGATATAATTACCGATGACAACGTAATTTCACATGACACAAATGTTCCCAGATTATCCATCATCTTATATTGTTGATGCAACTCTGGATTTAAATAATCATACCCAACCGCAACTATAAATATTATTGCAACAATTGCTATTACCGTTCTAAAACACCATGTGTTTATTTCCACAGTATTTTCCGTTGCACATAATAATTTCCGTGTCTTACCATATACGCACTTTTCAGCTAAGTAATACCTATACGCATTGCATACCCTATCATACAAGTAATCACTACTTACTCTTTCTGAAAATCTAGGTATGCTAATTGCGAAATATTCAATCACTATGCCCAATATAATAATTATAATTATATTTTTCTTTAATCCGTTGACATCAGAGTACACCAAAGAAACACAAATATATATTGCTGTAAGAAAAAAAGTAACCGTTTTATTTATCGCCTTTAACAATAAATGTATAAAGGATTTATTATATTCTACCTTAAATATATCAATGCATTTTTCGTTATGATATATGTCTTTGGGATGCCATAATTTTTCAAATGTAAGATCTATTGCTTTCAAACTTTTTTCCAACTGTTGTTTTTTATAATTTCTGAATACATATTTTGAATCTGCAATTGCCATAACAATAAAAGCAATTAAATACATTCCAGCTTCCCAATACAACAGATGTTTATTTTGAAAGACTTTCAGCTCATACAAAAGTTGTAAAACTAATCCACATATTGATAAAATCAGTGTTCCCCCAAGACATACTCTATATAATTTCGGGCTTTTCACTGATCCATTTTCTTTATAATATACATAATATTTATCCCTAAATTCTTTTCTAAAATTTTTCTTTCGTTCCATCTATATACCTCATCCCATTATTTAAATTCGTATAGGAAATTCTACCATTTTTCGGCTTTTAGTTATATAGCATCCTCATACACATCAGCTATCTTTATTCAAATATTAATTTGTGTTTTAATCAGTCCAATGTATAACGTAATAAACAAGCCGAAGCTAAAATATCCCTTGTCAAAGACTTTTTTAAAGAAGGGATTTTAAATATCTATAGTAGATGTCTGTTTCACTTTACTTTGTTACCTTCTTCATCCGTAATAGAGTTCCATTGTATTTTTGTTCCGTTTTTCAAAATAAAGCAGAAACCAATATTCTAATTATTTCTTAAACACCCCTATTCTAACAAACCACTTTTATACAATGTAGATATAAGTGCCGTCACAGTCAAGCATGATCTCCTGTGTGACCGGATCAATCTTGTCATGCTCCTCTTTGATTTTATAGGGTGCGGGCGCAAGAATACGGATTGCTTTCTCCCCTTTATTCACATGACGGTCAAAGTTCTTCTGCCATGCCTTATAGCCTGCCACAAGGGATGCTTCCGGCTTCTGCATGGCGATCAGAAGCGTATTGTTAAAGCTGTAATTATGAAATTTTGACATCGTGGAAAGATAATTTTTGTAACTGTCGCTGTTAAAAAGTTCTGTCAGTCCACGTTCCAGCTTGTCTGTAAGTTCCTGTACTTTTTGTTTCTCTGTTTGATTATCTGCCATAGATTACCTCCATTTTTGCATGACAAAAGGCAGCCCGCTATGGACTGCCCTAATAAAAGAAAAAGCAGCAAATCAATTACTGATCTACTGCTTGTTTCTTGTAATATTTACTTATCACTTATGCCATTGCTGGCTCTTTTTTTATAATTTCTTCAATCTCAGATATGCTCTTCTCTGTTACATCTGCAATCTGTTCCAACGTATAACCTTTTTTATACATATTTATAATAATTTCCGCTTTTGTATCATCTACAATTCCCTGACTCAGATTACACATAACGCTCACATCCTTTCTTAAATCTTCCTCTAATGGAATATCGTACTCTTTCTCAATTATGTTTAGCTTCTCACTTTGTGTAAGACTTTTTGAAAGCAATGCCCCCAACAAACGATGTAATTCATGCTTTTCATGCTGACGAGGTAACTCTTTTGCCAATCCAATCAAAACGATATTCAGCATATCCTGCTTGCCTTCCCACCTACAGTTACCTAATAGTTTTTTGTTTGCAAGGTAATAATAATCTGTACTATCTTCCGGCATATTCATACAAATCCATATCGTATAAACCTGCTTAATATCATCATATTTTTTGTTGACAAAATCTCTTTCTTTTTGAGATGATACAAGTCGGCACGCATAAAAGATTGCTCTGTTTAAGATATGATATTCGGTTGGCATGTCTTTCTGTGCTTCCACATTTACTATAATCTGTGATAATCCGTCTTTCATTCGCACATAAAACACAAATTGAACAGAAAGCAGGATGTGATTTTCCGAGTTATGCCCTCTAGTATTACGAAAGAGGGATGATGCCAATGAACACAATGGAAGTGCTTACGCTCTTACTGGTTGTTTTTGTGGCTCTATCTTACATAGATAACCATAACAGCAAAAAGAAATAGCATCCCACTCGTCCAAAGCGAATGCTATTTCCATAGTTGAAACTGAGGGCAAATCGGACTCGCATCCGATTACCTTTCTAAGTAGATTATACATGAGGGTGCTTGATTTTTCAAGTGCCCTTTTTCCATGAAAGCGGTATTCCGTAGACGCAATTATTTGTTGTCAGGATCTTCGTTTTCCATTGCATTTCTTGCTTTTGTACGCATAGACTTCTCCTGTGCAGCTTTTTTCTCTTCTTCTGTCATATTCCGTTTTGATTTTCCTTTTTCTTCCTGTGGATAATCAATAACATACTCTTTTCCATTCTCTTTGTCTTTTAACACTAATTACATTTCCAGAGCATTTGCAATTTCCACAAGTTTAATAGTAGAAAAATTGTCCCGGCTCATTTAGTACCATCACGATATTGTCCCTGCAGTAATTTCGCTTTTGATATTTTCAATAACGGAGAGATACTCAGCAGTATTCATTAGCACACTCACCGCCTCGCTTTCACATAATTTTTATCATTGTTTTTTCTCTTAATATGCCATTCTAAAATAATCCAGGTATGTTTTATATCTATCTTGTGCTGTCAGGCAAGTATCCGTCAGGTATCCTTTTTCATTGTTCCATTCTTTCAAGCCTCGATAATAAAACATTTTTAAATTATCCTCGATAATGAACGGAACAATATTATATTTCAGGCATTCCTTGAACATAATCAAGCGCCCCACACGACCATTGCCATCCTGAAATGGATGGATACGTTCAAACTTCACATGAAAATCCAGAATATCATCAAAAGTCTTTTCTTCCTTGTTGTTATACGCCGACAACATTTTTTTCATCCTATCTGCAACTTCTTCCGGAAGTGCAGTCTCCATACCGCCGACTTCATCTGGCAGTTTCTTGTAATCACCGACAGCAAACCAATCCTTTCTGGAATCACTGGTGCCATTTTTCAGAATCAGATGCAGCTCCTTAATAAATTTTTCCGTCAATGCCAATTTTGCGTGATCAATAACCATATCAATACACCGGAAATGGTTTGCCGTTTCAATCACATCATCTACATTGAGCACTTCTTTTTCTATACCAATGGTATTCGTCTCGAAGATATATCGAGTCTGATCGTGGGTCAGCCGACTGCCTTCTATATGGTTTGAATTATATGTTAAATCAATCTGCGTCTTATGATAAATGCCTCCAGAGTATTTATTTGCTTTCTCATCCTGCAAAATATCCAACAAGGTCGTTGGTTTTTCTTTCTTCTTGTTAGAACGCTCCGGCTTTTGGGCATTTTCCGGAATATTCCATGTCTTTCCGGTAAGAAATGCTCCCGACACACGCCCATGGGCACAATAATTTCTTACACTACGTTCAGATACATCCCATTTTTTGGCTATTTCAGCAACTGAAAAATATCGCATCTGCCGCCCTTTTTTGTTGTAATGCAGTCTTAAAATTTTTCAGAGACTGTCTCAGGACACTGGTTGTTTTGTCCCTGCCTTACATGGATAACCATAACAGAAAAAGAAATAGTATTCTCAAAAATATATTCTCCCCGAAAATGCCACATGCGGTAATTCATAAAAAATACTGTCCCCCGGACAGATCGGACGATACAGAGGATCTGCCACAATGATCCCTGCACTTTTAAGTGCCTCTTCCATTGCTTCCTCTCCAAGCACCATTTTATCTTTTTCACCGAGCAAATCCGCACATTCCTTTAACGGACACAGTACGCGGGCGGCACGACCATATCTTTTTTCAATCCCTGCTGCTAATGATCCCATAGTGACAGGTTCTCCGACCAGCGTGATATCTGCCTCCTGCTGCATGCGGTTCTGCAAATATACAACCGCCGGCTCTGCCTGCCGTGTGGCTGCACGCTCCAGTGCATTTGAAATATCTTCTGCCAGCCACTCGTTTGGTGTTCCGATCACATATGGTATTTTGTACTTCTCCCAGAGTATCTTTGCCACACGGAGTCCTACTGCCGAAACAACCAGATTAACGTCTGCCTCCGCTGATCTTTGCAACGTTTTCAAATCATCGCCCATCGCCCACACAGACATAACCTGCCATCCGTATTTCTGCAGATTCTCTTTTAAGGTTTCTACATTTTTCTGTGGTCCGAAATCAAGTGGTGTCACACCTAACAGATTTACCGTGCGCGAAGAGGGATCTCTATTCTCCTGCCTGTCCGGTTCTCTGACAAACCGCTTTGCGATTTCTTCGAGTGCAATGCCCGCTCCATACACATAATCATTCATCCCGTTCGTCGGCACGGAAAATGCCGGAATTCCGGTTTCTGTCTCAATCACACGCGCAATTGCAGGAAAATCCGTACCATTCATAAATGGAATAGGCGAACCTGCCAGCGCGATAAATTTGGGATGCAGTTCACGGGCTGCATACTCGATATCATCAATAAATTTTCTGTCATTTCCCATAATCGCGTCAATTTCTGTAAGTCCCGAGATAAAAATAAGACTGTCCTGATCGTACCAGCGGATTTCATCATGCGTATTGTAAGTAGAGTTGCATCCGGAAGGATCATGCATAACTGTCATTCCGCCAAGTTCATACAGTGCAGAACAGACCCCTGACACATCGGCCGTATAAACCGGTATAATTCGATAAGATTGTCTCATAGACAGCACTCACACCCCCATCCTTTTTGTACAACAAGTTTTTCTGTATCCTTTTCATTGAGATATGCATCCATCATCAGCTCTGCGGTTCTTCGAATACCGTCAAATCCATACAGACCTTCTCCCTGTACCAAATTGACAAAGTGACGGCTTCGGCCAAAATAGGCCGCTTTCTGTCCGATTGCCAGCACTTCCCCGCTTGCACCTCTTGGCAGTACACGCATCTTCACCTGAATCGTTGCGATCAGCTCAAGTTCCGGTGCATGCTCCTGCAGCCAGAAAAAATCTGCTTTTTCTTCCGGACTGATACTGTCCAGATAAACAGCTTTCACACAAAAGCCATGTGTCAGAAGCAGTTTTGCCAGTCCAAGTGGTCTTGGATGATACAGATAATCCAGAGTGACCGGCATATCCCCGATCAGATTTTTTGCTTTTGCCAGAGCCTCCTCACAGGACTCCTGCTCGCGGGCCAGCTCATCTTCTGTCAGTTCCGGCAGTCCGAGTGCATCGGTCAGCTGCTTTAACTGCTTTCTGATCTCATCATAGTCAAAACTACCGGGCAGATACAGAGATTTTCGTCCCAGGCGGCCTGCCTGTGCCTCCATCCCGTATTTTCCAGCCGGATAGCAGTCGATAAACAGGCATCCCCTGCTCATATCCAACAGTTCCTGCCAGGTTTTACATCCGGGCAGTTCCAGCACCTTATAATCATATCGTTTTAACAGACGCTTAATATCACTGTTCTCATCCAGAACAAAATCACTGCCAAAGACAGATACTGTTTTAGCGTCCGGCTCACAGCCCAAAAGAGGATCATACATTGCTTTCCGCAGCTTCTGGTCCGGTGTCAGTCCATGTTTTTGCATAATCGGGTCCATATAACAGCGGATAAAGCAGATGTCAGGAAAACGATGCTCCAGTTCCCTGTAAATATAGTTCAGATTACTTCCCACAAAATGATGCAGACAAACGGTAAAAAGCAGAACCGCCTCAGGATGGTCCTTCCGTTTATTCAACACATCCGTCACACCCTCGATGGTAATATCCTCCAGATTGCCGTTCAGCAGATTCTGCTCCTCCACAAGAACAAAAGAAAAACGGTCTGCTGCATTCATTTCTGCCGCAGTCAGTACAACACCACGCATACAGTTATCCGCACAGACATAGATCTGGATAGATTCCGGAACCTGCATTCCCGTATGCACAATATTCCAGTTGCCATGCACCGGCGAATTATACTCCAGTGCCGAAACAAATGGTGTTGGAAATGAGGCATCTTTTATTTTTACCACAGCATCTTTCGAATCAACGGTTTCCCCCACACGACGTAACATTACGCTTCCTCCTGTATATATCCAGACCTTACCTTATCGCTTTTCGCTTCCAGAATGCCACCGCATATGCGATACATCTGCATGGCAAGCGCACGGTATTCGTCTGCCATTTCACCTGTTGGATAACACTCCATCAATGTTTTTTTCTGCTCCTCTGCCAGTGCCACCTGCCCGCTGTGTGATAGTGTACCAATAACAGCTGTGTGAAAATCGTCTGCCAGTTCTGCCACTTTTTCCTCTTCCCACGGGACATCCCTGCGATTTAAAATGAGTCCGCCAAGCCCGGCATATCCACGGTTTTTAAAATTTTCCACTGCCATGGCAATATTTGCAGCTGCATGAATTGCCATGTTTTCTCCGGAGGTAATAATAAATATTTTGTCCGCATAACCGCCCCGCATCGGCATGGAAAATCCACCGCATACCACATCTCCGAGTACATCATATAAAACCACATCCGGTTTGTATACATCATATGCGCCAAGCTCTTTTAACTTTTCCAGTGCCGTGATGATACCACGGCCGGCACAGCCAAGTCCCGGTGTCGGTCCACCGGCCTCCACACAGATAACACCGTTATACCCAATGCGTATCATATCCTCCAGCTGCAACGCCTGCTTTTTCTCATTATATAAGTCGAGCACGGCCGGCACAGCCTCTCCATGACGGAGCAATATGGTAGAATCTGCTTTCGGATCGCATCCGATCTGCATCACCTTAAGCCCCATTTCTGCCAATGCAGCCGCTACATTTGAAACGGTAGTGGATTTTCCGATTCCGCCTTTTCCATATACTGCTATCCTGATCAATCCTGTGTTCCCCCTTCTGCCGGAGTAATGACATTCGAATATGCAGTCTTTGCGAATACGCCTTTTAAATGTCCGATTTTTCCGGAAAGTGCACTGATCGTGTCCTGTGGTGCATCAATGACAATGCTTATGATGCTGATTCCTTTTGCGCGGTATGGTATGCCCATTCTGCCTACAATGTACTGACGTGCTTCATGAAGAAGGATATTTAATTCTTCAATGGCATCCTCCTGTTCTACAATAATTGAAATAACTGCCACTCTGGTTTCCATGCCCTGACTCCTCCTGTTAACAGATTCTTGGTAAAAGCTCTCCCCCCGGCTGTGGAAGCAGTGCCTGTGTGCCGATTTCCGTCTCCATTATAACTCTTCCCGGTTCCTCTGCGATCACTTCACCAATAATAGCTGCATCTGCGGAATATGGACATTTTTTCAATGTTTCTACAATGCCCTCTGCCTCTTCCTTTGGTGCCATGATGACAAGTCTTCCTTCGCATGCCAGATATAAAGGCTCAAGTCCAAGCATCCCGCAGACTCCTTTTACTTCCGGCCGTACCGGAACAGCCTCTACATTTAAACGGATGCCTACGCTGCTCTGACCTGCGATCTCATACAGGACTGTTCCGACGCCGCCTCTGGTCGCATCACGTATCACATGCAGATTGTGTGTGGTATCCATGACTGCCTTTACGGTCTTCCACAAAGGTGCACAGTCACTGGTCACATCCGCATCGATGCCAAACTCTTCCCGCTCTAACAGGATCGTACATCCGTGCCGTCCGATATCACCAGTTACGATGATTGCATCTCCGGGCTTTGCCAGTTCTCCGCCGACGGTCACTCCTTCTTCGATCTCCCCCATTCCGGTCGTGGTGATAAAAATTCCATCCACCTGTCCTTTTCCGGCAACCTTTGTATCTCCCGATACAATATGTACTCCGGCCTCTTTTGCTGTTTTTTCCATGGCAGCTGCGATTTCTTCGAGTTTTTCCATTGGAAATCCCTCTTCAATTACAAAAGCGCAGGTAAGATAAAGCGGTTTTGCACCCATACAGGCAAGATCATTTACCGTTCCGCAGATAGACAGTTTGCCGATATTTCCCCCCGGAAAAAATGCCGGAGATACAATAAACCCATCTGTAGATACTGCCATTCTTCCTGCCGGCGGAACTAATACCGCTGCATCATCTGCCGTCAGATCATTGTTTACAAAATGTGCCTTAAACACCTGATCAATCAATTCGGATGTCTGCTTTCCACCGGCACCATGTGCCATCGTTACTGTTTTATTTTCCATGATGTTTTTTCCTTCTTTCTTATGAATACTGATAATATGCAGAGCAGGCTCCCTCACCGGACACCATGCAGGCGCCGATCGGATGCTGCGGTGTACAGCCTTTTCCGAATACTTTACAATCGGATGGTTTGCATTTCCCCTGAAGTACATCGCCACAGCGGCAGGCCGGATTTGGTTTTCCTTCAATTTTCGGCATCTGATATTTGAGACGTGCATCGAACTCCTGCCACTCCTGTCTTAATTTCATGCCGGATTTCGGAATAACACCCAGCCCTCTCCATTCGCAGTCACAAGCTTCCATCATCTCATCTACAAGCAGCTGTGCCTCCCTGCTTCCATCCTGTGTCACCACTCGCGGATAGCAGTTTACAAAAAATGGCTTTCCTTCCTGGAATTTTACCAGCGCAACCGCCAGTGCTGTCATCAGTTCTTTTGCCGTAAATCCTGCCACAACACCGCTGACCCCTTCTTCGGTCAGAGCTTCGCAAAGACGTGTTCCCGTAATGGCATTAACATGTCCCGGATATAAAAATACATCTGCACTGTCCTTTAATGCCTCATACGCCTGAGGCATGGTTTTGTTTGCCACCAATATAGAGTAATTATCCAGTCCATCTTCTCTTGCCGCCTTTACGGAAAGACATCCTGCCGGTGTCGTTGTCTCAAATCCGACCGACAGAAATGTCACCTGCTCATCCGGATGTTCTCCGGCATATTTTTCGGCATCTGCCGGAGAATACACAACATGGATTTTCGCTCCCTGTTCTCTGGCTCCCGCAAGGCTCATATTGGTTCCCGGCACTCGCACCAGATCACCAAATGTACAGATTGTAACTCCTTTTTCCAATGCCAGATAAATAGCTTCATCTATAAAACTAACCGGTGTTACACATACCGGACATCCCGGTCCGGAAATCAATTCTACCTGTTTTGGCAGCAGTTTACGGATTCCCAGCCGGAAAATCTCATGTGTGTGCGTACCGCACACTTCCATGATCCGCACATCCGGGCCATCATAATTTTCAATGATCTCTCTGGCTGTTTTCATTATAAAAATTCCTCCATGAGCTGCTCGGTTTCACTGTCGTCCTCATCGGTGATTTTTGCAATTGCTACACCTGCATGCACCATAACATAATCTCCCGGCTCCAGATCTTCCAGAAGCCGGGAAGAAACCTCTCTTTTGGCACCGCCTGCATCAATGACCGCCGTGCCATTACTGATTTTTACTACCTTAGCTGATAAACCTACACACATCTTTTTATCCTCCTATTTCTGTAATTGATACATCCCATATGCTGCCTGTCCGATTGCAATTCCTCCGTCATTCGGCGGAATCATACGGTGCCGCAGCACTTCGAATCCTTCCTGTAACAGTCGTTCTTCTGTCAGACGCAGCAGTAACCGGTTTTGGAATACGCCACCGCTTAAGGCAACTTTATCCCTGCCACTGCTTTCTTTTGCTTTGATACAGGCAGCTGTAATCATTTCTGCCAGTACCTGATGAAACCGATATGCCAGCATCCCGGTGTCTTCGCCCCGCATTTTTGCTTCTGTAATCTGCTGCACCAACATCTGTGTATTTAAAACGAAACGCTCTTTTGTTTCATGCAGCAGTATATCCTTATTTTCCTTTTGCTCCTGTGAGATATTTGAGAGGTTCTGCTGCTCGTATGCCTCTGCTGCAAACTGCAATGCCGTCGATGCTTCCCCTTCAAATCCTGACCTGCGCCTGATCCCGAGTATCGCACTGACGGCATCAAAAAGCCGTCCTGCACTGGTTGAAGCCACCGCATTGATCTTCCGGTCTGCCATGGTGAACTGTACCCTGCTTTCCTGTTCGCTGCAAAGACCCAGTGTTTCCATGATCTCCCATGCCCTTTTGCGATCTTTCGTATATCCGTAAATCATAGAGACCGCAATACGCCAGCCCTCTTTTGCAGAAGCATCGCCCCCCATCTGTAAAAACGGGGTAATACTTCCGAATCTTGTAAAATTCCCATAATCCGCCAGCAGGATCTCTCCGCCCCAGATCGTGCCATCCGTTCCATATCCGGTTCCGTCAAAAGCGACTCCGATGACCGGATCATGACAGTCATTTTCTGTCATACACGATAATATGTGTGCATAATGATGCTGCACTCTTATCACCGGATATCCAAGTTCTTCCGCTACAACCGTAGAATTGTATTTTGGGTGCAGATCACAGACCACAGCCTGTGGCTTTACTTCCAGCAATGTCTGAAACCGGTGTATTGTCTCCTGCAATGCCTTTACCGTTCTTAAGTCCTCCAGATCTCCCACATATGGTGACGGATAAAACCTGTTGTCCACACCTATGCAAAAGGTATTTTTCAATTCCCCGCCAACCGCGAGCACCTGTCCTTTCCAGTCTGCTTTTGTCATAAACGGCAGCGGTGCATAGCCTCTGGAACGCCTGATCATGTACGGTTCATTTCTGTAAAAATCCATCACCGTATCATCTGCCCGTATCCTGATTTTGCGGTTATGTGACAGCATCGCATCACACAAATGGGATAATTCGGCAACAGCTTCCTCATCCTCACGACAGATCGGTGCACCGGAAGTATTTCCACTGGTCATCACCAGAAGATCCGGCATCTCGATACCATCATCATACTGAAAAATCAATAACTGCACCGGTGCATATGGAAGCATCACACCAACTTTTGGATTGTTCGGTGCCACCGAAGATGCCAGCCCGCCATCGCTTCGTCTGTCCAGTAACAGAATCGGTTTCTGATGTCCGGTAAGAATCGCCTCCTGCTCCGGCGTCACCACACATTCCCGTTTTACAACCGATTCATCTTTTGCCATAACTGCAAAGGGCTTGGCCAGGCGGTTTTTTAATGTTCTAAGACGGCAGACCACTTCTTCATTTGTAGCATCACAGCACAGATGAAACCCTCCGATTCCCTTGATTGCTACAATTTTGCCTTCACGAATAAGCCGGCGTGTATATGTAATTGCGGCACGTCCCCGCTCGGGTCTGCCGATCAGATACACCTGTGGTCCACATTGGTTGCAGCACACCGGCTGCGCGTCATACCGCCTGGTTTTCTCATCCGTGTATTCTTTTGCACAGTCCGGGCACATCGGAAACTCTTTCATACTTGTGCGTTCCCTGTCATACGGCAGAGCATCCAGAATCGTAAGCCTTGGTCCACAGCAGGTGCAGTTGATAAACGGATGCAGATACCGTCTGTCTTTCGGGTCAAACATTTCTTCCTTGCACTCATCGCAGATTGCAATATCCGGGGAAATAAAGATTTCCCCTTTTGTTTTTTCACTTTCGATAATGTCAAAATGTTCAAACTGTTCTGTTGTATCTGCGGTGATATTCTCTGTATTTATCTTCAAAACAGCCGCACGCTTCGGTGGATGTTCTTTCAGACTGTTTAAAAATCCTTCGATCTGTTCTTTTGTCCCCTGTGCATAAATTTCCACATAGGGTCCTTTATTGCAAACAGTTCCGTAAATTCCATGGTTTGTCGCATGGCGGCTTACCGTTGGCCGGAAACCAACACCCTGAACGATACCGTATACCCGGATGCGCCAGGTCATCTCATTCTTATACACACTTTTCTCCAATCGTACACTCCCTTATTGCGGGTCACATCTTACAAGACAACCGGCAACTGTTATCTCATCTCTGCAAGATGCCCCGACACCGCAAAATGTATCGTATCCACAAAGATTCCGTCAAATTCCGGTGTCATACGCTTCATACATGGATCCGCGTAAATCACATCATATTCCATGTTTTCCACCAGCCTTATATAATCTTCTTCATCCCGCAGATGCAGATCTGTGTCACTGCAAAGCTCTGGCTTTATCATAAACCAGCTTGCAACTGTCACCTTTGCATCCTTTGCTTTTTTTTGTATCTCTTCCCGGATTGCAGATCCGATCACCTGCTGCTGTACAATAAGTACCTTTTTCCCATGATAATCCATATCGTAAACCAGTTCATCCACCAGCGGATAGCCTGTCTCGTACGGTGTTCCATATGTTCGTTCAAGATATTTCGCTGCCTCTAAAGCGGCCGGCGATACCACGATATTTTTTTCCACATTGGAAACCGATTTTACATCATCAAGTCCATTTCCCATTCCAAAGCAGACAGCAGTTTTTCCTTCTGCCGCAAAACGCTCCCGGATACGGTCTGCTGCACGCAGATCACTGATATCCTGTGGTGTCATGCCAAGTATCCCGATTCTGCCCAAAATCACGTCTTCTTTTTCACCTGCAAATACCAAAAACAGTTCCTTCCAGGCTTTTTCTTCCCCCTTGTCATACAATTCCATTCCATCCGTATCCACAGTCAGAATCGACAGATCCACTTTTTTCTCCGTCATACGCTTTAAGGCATGGTAATCCGTTCCGATAACGGCCGGAACCGGCGTCCCGATAATCGCTGCAAACTTTGCATCCAGTTTTGTCACGGCATCTGCAAGCTTTGCCACCAGCCTGTCATCACGGCCGAGAATTGCATCCATATCGCGAAGCCCTGCACTAAACAGTGCGCTTTTGCTCTCAAACCACCGCGGCTCATCAAATCCACAGATATTTCCGGTACAACCACCGGCATCGCAAATGACGATAATACCGCCAAATTCATATAATACAGACACCGCACCTGACTGATCCGGTGCAAATGGTGTCAGATATTTTCTCAGTCCTCTCATTGTGTTATACCTCCGCCAATGCCTCAAACAGTCTGCGCACACCGGCATAACCGTATGGCTGCCGTTCTTCATTCCAGAGCACATTGGAACATTCTTTATGATAATAGCCGGCATCTTTTCCTATGGTCATATTGACGCCGGACTGACTTTTGTCATAATACAGCATGGTCGGTTCCAGATTGGAAAAAACTTTCGTATCCGGGCTGATTTTTGCCAGTTGTTTTACATAGACAAAGTTTTCACCGGATAATGTTCCATAAATCTCCGACACACGAAATCCATAGTGTACCAATGCAAGTGCCAGTTCGAACGGATCTCCGTTCATCCATTCTCCTACGGCAAATACTGCATCCGGATGTATTTCCCGGAATTTTTCTACCGCCTCCTCTGCTGCCTTACGCGGTATTTCATCCTCAAATTCCACACCCAGTGCAGCGGCAAAGGCACGATACTGACTGGCAATTTTATCGATCTGATATAATCTGCGCAGCTCGATATATGGAATTTTCAGCCGGTCATGAAAATCCTCTGCCGCAAAGCGCGCTTCCGGATGCAGTACCAGATTAAAATTTGCTTCCGACATGGTCTGATACTGTGCATAATCCTTGCACCTGGAAATCTCATGGATTGTTTTTACTCCTGCCCCATGAAGCAGATCATACAGCTCACAGTCATCCGTAAGCGGTGAAAAATATCCCAGTAAATTCACCACGTTTCCTTTTTTCTTTTTCGGTTCCAGCAACGAATAAACGGACTGCCGCACATGCACCATCGGTGGTTTTCTGCCCTCTCTGGTCAGTGCATACATATAACATGGCCTTACCGGAACCCCTGCATATTCCTCTGCCTTGTGACAGACACGCTCCATATCCGTGCCAAGCAGCGCATCCACACAGGTAATACATATCATCACAACAGACGGCTTTTTCTTAAGTCCTTCGCATATTTCCGCTACTGCCTTAGGGATCTTTTTCAGGTGCCTTCCGGTCACAATATCCGTCTCATCCATCAACAGATAATAAAAACGGTCCTGATAGGCCCGCATCGAACTAAGCACCGAGGTATTGCGGCCACAGCATCCCGGAGACACGATCAACATAACAGAATCCGGAACCGCCAGACCTGCACGTTTGACACCAAATCCTTCTGCTCCAGGAGAATTGAATGCCAGCGTTGCAGGGGAACTGTAGATCAGATGTGTATGGGAAATAAGCTGTCTGGGAATGTTATTTTTTCCAAGCTCATCCAGCTCTTTTACCGTACAAAAATATGCTTCCTGTCTCATGCGTTTTCCTCTTCTTTCCATAACAATGTGGCAAGATCAAAGAAACATCTGCTGATTTCAGAGGCCGGATCTCCTTCGATCACAGTCTTTCCCTGCTCTTCCCAGTGAATAATTTCATTACTTCGCGGCACTTCTCCCACAATCGGCACCCCGATCTTTTCTGAAAATGCCTGTACTTTTTCTTTCTCATTTTCCACATTTCTGTGATTTAACACGATGCCAAATACCCGGGCATAACTGCGATCCTCAAAATTTCTGACTGCACTGGAAATATTGTTGGCAGCATACAGTGCCATTTTTTCACCGGATGTAACGATCAGAACCTTATTCGCATATCCCTCACGAATCGGTGCTGCAAATCCACCGCACACAACATCACCTAATACATCATACAAAACCACATCGGGTTTATAATGTTCGAATAGTTCCATATCTTCAAGAAGCTGAAAAGTCGCAATAATTCCACGCCCCGCACAGCCAAGTCCCGGTGTCGGTCCGCCCGTCTCAATGCAGAGGATTCCTCCATAGCCTTCCTTTGAAATCTGCGCCAGCTCATCCGGCTCCTCGTCCTCTTCCCTCATATAATTCATTACCGGACGAAGTGGCTCACCACCAAGTAAATTAATGGTGGAATCCGCTTTCGGATCGCATCCGATCTGAATGACACGTTTTCCCATATTTGCAAAAGCTGCTGCAAGATTGGAAGTCACTGTGGATTTTCCAATACCGCCCTTTCCGTATACTGCTACCTTTAACATGCTATCCTCCTGTTATTTTCAACGCAAAAAACCATCTTTCGGGCAATCTGTCAGAAAGATGGTTCTGTAAATCCTTATTTCTTAACTATTCCTGCTCGGATCATCCTTGCCGTCAGAGTTTTTATTCATTTATATTAAAATTGTTCAACACAATTACCGTCGTATCTTTTTCACCAAATGCTCTGCAGATGAATGAATCAGATGCAGTAATTTTCCCAATCATTTTATCAGCTGTTATACAAATTAGTCAACACGAACTGCATGCTTCAATCCCCTACACCTGCATATCCACATGATCGCCCCGTGCCTTTATCCCGTCGGTTACCTTTAAATCCTTCTGGTACGGATTTGATTCATTGTAGTATTTGATCTGCGTATTGGTCACTCCGCCTGACACATACGACCTCCCGCACTCCGGACAGATCGAAGTATGAATCTGCACAGATGCCGAAATCACCCTGCCATTTTCCTCGGATGCCTTGCTGTAGGCATTGGATACATGCTGCCCCTCATGTGCACGGACTGCCGATGATGCAGCCTGCGGGGAAACATGCGCGGCACTCTTAAACGATACATTTGCTTCATCTGATCCGTCGACATATTTACGGTTTTTACAGGTCTGGCATTCCTTCTGTTTCCCGTTTTCATCTACGCTTCCGATGCCATTTTCTTTTCCTGTGACATTCTTTGTATCACTGTCTGAAATTCCATAACCATATAAATATGATGAACTTCCTACTCCCGTTATATCCATGGCAGACTCCTTTCTGTTTTAAAACATCCTGTTTTATAAATGTAAGACTTCTTCAAATGTGATAAACAATGCATCGATGGTCATCGGTTTTGAAATATAACCGTCCATTCCGGAATCAAATGCTTTTTTCCGGTCTTCCTCAAACGCGTTCGCCGTCATTGCAATTTCTGCATTGAGTTCATTGTCCTCCGCAAGCAGAATACGCTTTCCCTCCATTGCCTGCAGACACTTTGCCTTCTGCTGCGTTTGTTCCCTGCGAAACTGTTCGGCAGTAGCTATCCGAAACGGTAATACAAGGGTAAACCTTGTGCCTTTTCCTGTCTTGCTTTCTACCTGGATGGTTCCTTCCATCGGATAAACCTGGGAAAACGTTCTGTCTTTTGCAAGTTCGTGCGCCTCTATGACATTCTGTGAATCCTGCATATATTGGGAAATAGAGGAAAATGCATCATCATCCATACTTCCCTTATCCTCAATGATCCGCTTGATCAGCTGGGATTCTGTCAGATATTTGTTAAGCTGGGATTCCACACGGTTGATGGTCGACTCCGCCGTATAGGCTGCCTGCAATTTTTCCTCTTTTGACTAATTCCGGTTAATCATATATGCACAGACTATCACAATCAAAAAAGTAATTATAAATACCGTGATTGTCTGTATTTTGCGTTTTCTTTGACCTGTCCTGTTTTTCATAGGTATACTCTCACGTCATTTTATTTTCTACAGACAGTATACCATAAAAATCAGAAATTGCATCCTCTTCATTTGCACCAAATAGAAAAAATGACTCTGTGGGATTTGCCCACGGAGCCATTTTTTCTATTTGCCTTTTATTTCAGATATCCGTTTGTAACCATATCTACAATCTCACCTGTCGGAATGGAAAATTCGACCATTCCCATATATCCCGGTGCTACTTCATACTTGTCAAATACAAAGGTAAGTTTACCCTTCTCATTGACATAGAAATTCGTCTTATTGCTGATGGACTTGAAATTGAACTTATTGTTTTCATCGTCCACAAAATAGGTAACATCTGCATTCTCTTTCATCTGTGCCCGCATCTGTTCTTTGATATTGTCGGAAATCCGGTCAATATAGCCGCTTCCTTTTTTGAACAGATTTTTCAGAGTGATTTGTTTTCCGGATTTTTTATCCACACTGAAAATCTTTGCATAACTCTGGGAGCCGCCCATAGCAATTACCGTATCAATCCGCAGGCAAAACAGCTTGTCGTTGTCGGTTACAACCTTATATCCGGAAGTAAGGCTCTCATTTCCCTTCTCTCCCTTCTTTATGGCTGCCACATCTTTTTTATAATCTTTGATAAATTTATTCTGATAACTGGATATTGCAGCATTCAGTTTTTCACTTTCGCTTTTCATGACTTTTCCGTCTGTACCTGTAATTTTCACTTTCGGAATCTTTACACTGGCTTCCATCTGTTTGCCCTTCTGGTTGTTGGTATACTTCTTTGCCAGCGATACTTTATAAACCGGCAGACTTGTTTTTGCCTGTGTAACCACCGTTCCTGCTCCCATTGTCACCAGCATTGCCGCAGCAGCTACTGCAATACCTGTCTTTTTTAATACACTACTCAGTTTACTCATTTTATTTTCCTCCTTTTTTGTTTCTATCTATTAGACCATTCATCACACATAAAAGTTTCAGAAATACAAAAATTTCCATTTTATTTTTCTGCTGCCCGGCTTCATTGAAAAAAAACAGGAAAAAAGCTATAATAATATAAGTTTGCCATATAAAAGCAAATACAGATATTAACATAAGAAAGGGCGAAACATATGACTTCAGAACAACAAAATCCACTTGCCGTGGACAAAATTTTTTCGCTGATTCTGCGCTTTTCCGTACCGAGCATTATCGCCATGCTTGTCAGTGCGGTATACAACATTGCAGACCAGCTTTTTATCGGAAATGCGGTCGGCACACTCGGCAATGCCGCTACCAACATTGCATTCCCACTTGCCATGATGTGCACAGGACTGGGACTTTTGTTTGGAATCGGCGGTGCGGCAAGCTTCAACCTTCACATGGGTGCCGGCAAAAAAGAAAGAGCTCCCTATTTTGTCGGAAACGCCATCACAATGCTTCTTACCGTTGGCATCCTTCTTTTTGCCATAGCCGAATTATTTTTGAATCCTCTGCTGGTCGGATTTGGTTCCCCTGCAGATGTTCTCCCGCTTGCCCGGCAATACGTCCGTGTGACGGCGATCGGTTTTCCTTTTTTAATTCTTACGATCGGAAGCGGACACTTAATCCGTGCAGACGGCAGCCCAAAGATGGCGATGTTTGTAAACATTTCCGGCGCCATCATCAACATTGTATTGGATGCCGTGTTTGTTCTTGGATTCCATTGGGGCATGTATGGTGCTGCAGCGGCAACCGTGATCGGCCAGATCATCTCCGCGATCATTGCGGTCTGCTATCTATTACACTACCGTACCGTAACCCTGCGCTCCAAACATTTCCGTCCGGATGTTTCCCATCTGGCACATATCTGCTCACTTGGCATGGCTTCTGCCATCAACCAGGTTGCCATGATGATCGTGCAGATTACGATGAACAACCTGCTAAAGCATTACGGTGCACAGTCCGTTTACGGAGAGTCCATCCCGATTGCCTGTTCCGGAATTGTCATGAAAGTCAACCAGCTTTACTTTTCCGTTATTATCGGCCTATCACAGGGCAGCCAGCCGATCCAGAGTTTTAACTACGGTGCAAAACAGTACAACCGGGTAAAGGAATCGTATCGTCTGGCGATTACAGCCGGTGCCATTGTATCCATTGTATCCTTTCTGCTGTTTCAGATTTTTCCACGACAGATCCTCAGTCTGTTTGGCAGCGGAAGCAGAGAATATTTTGATTTCGGTGTAAACTATTTCCGGGTTTTCCTGCTGTTTACATGGCTTAATTTTATGCAGCCGATTTCCTCGACGTTTTTCAGTTCGATCGGAAAAGCATATAAGGGAACGTTTCTTTCTCTGACAAGACAGATCTTGTTCCTGCTTCCTCTGCTTTTGCTTTTCCCGCGTTTCTGGAAAATTCAGGGAATTCTATATGCAGGGCCGGTTGCGGATGTGTTATCTTTTGCAGTTGGACTGGCAATGGTTATACATGAATTCCAGTTGATCCGGAAGTTGGAAGTTTCTGAACAGAATACAACGTCTTTCTAACATGAAAGTAAAAATATATTTTCCTGCAAAAAAGCGCGCAGCAAAAGGGGGGCACCACTTTTTGCTGCGCGCATTTTTTACTGTTTCAAATCGGCTTTTATTTATTTTTCAGCCCCGATATGAGTTCTCAGCTTATTTTTGATCTCATTCTCAAGCTTCTCCACAAACTCATCCAGTGGAAGAACTGTGGTATCTTTTTCTCCATGCAGACGGAAAGATACGGTTCTGTCTTCTTTCTCATTGAAGCCGACAACCAGAAGATACGGCACCTTCTGCACCTGTCCTTCACGCATACGATAGCCAAGCTTCTCGGATCTGTCATCGAGTTCTACACGGACATCCTTTGCCTCTAATGCATCGCAGATTTCCTTTGCATAAGCAGTCAGTTCCTCGTTATCTGTCTTAACCGGCATCACACGAACCTGAACCGGAGCCAGCCATGTCGGCAGATTTCCCTTGGTCTCCTCAAGGATATATGCCATGAAACGATCGAGGGAACCAAGGATTGCACGATGCAGAACAACCGGTGTCTTCTTCTCACCATCACGGTCTACATAAGACAGATTAAATTTTGCCGGGAGGCAGAAATCAAGCTGGCAGGTAGAAAGTGTGATCTCATTGCCGACTGCAGGCTGTACGTTTACATCCAGCTTTGGTCCATAGAAAGCAGCCTCTCCAATTTCCTCTGTATAATCAATTTTCAGATCATTCAATACTTTACGGAGTGCATCCTCTGCCTTGTTCCACATAGCATCATCATCATGATACTTTTCTTTGTTTGCCGGATCACGCAGAGACAGTACACAACGGTAATTGGTAATTCCGAAATCCTTGTAGGTACTGAAAATCAAGTCTACAACCTTGGTAAACTCATCCTCAATCTGCTCCGGTGTTACAAACAGATGCGCATCGTTCTGACAGAAATGTCTGCCTCGCTCGATACCCTTTAACGTTCCGCTGGATTCGTAACGGAAATCATGTGCGATCTCACCGATACGGATCGGCAGATCCTTATAGGAATGTCTTCTGTTTGCATAGATCATCATATGATGCGGGCAGTTCATCGGACGAAGAACGAAAGACTCTCCCTCCATCTCCATTGGTGGGAACATGTTTTCTTTGTAGTGATCCCAGTGACCGGATGTCTTGTACAGATTTACGGTACCGACACAAGGAGTCATAACATGCAAATAGCCCAGCTTTCTTTCCTTGTTCTTGATATAGTTCTCCAGCTCCTGCCAGATCACATATCCCTTCGGAAGGAACATCGGAAGTCCACGGCCAACCAGATCATCAACCATAAACAGGTTCATGTCCTTTCCGATTTTTCTGTGATCTCTTTCCTTTGCTTCCTCTAAAAGCTGCAGGTGTGCCTCCAGCTCCTCTGCGGTCGGGAAACATACACCATAAATTCTCTGCAGCACTTTGTTTTTGCTGTCACCTTTCCAGTATGCACCAGAGTGACGGATCAGCTTGAAGTTTCTGCAAAGTTTTACATTGTCTACGTGCGGTCCACGGCACAGATCCGTAAAATCGCCCTGATCATATACGGTAATATTTCCATCTTCCAGATCGGAGATCAGATCCAGTTTATACTCATCATTCTTGAACATTTCCATAGCCTCTGCCTTAGAAACTTCACGTCGCATGATTTTCTTTCCGGATTTTGCAATCTTTTTCATCTCTTTTTCGATCTTTTCGATATCCTCATCACGGATTACATCTTCCCCAAGATCTACATCATAGTAAAATCCCTCTGCAACAACCGGTCCAACCCAGAATTTTGCCTGTGGGTACAGATGCTTGATTGCCTGTGCCATCAGATGTGCACAGGAATGATTCAGTGTTTTTAATTCTTCATTTTCCTTAAAGTTTACCATTTTACGTTAACTCTCCTTCTTTTGGTATGGAAATAAAAAAGCACCCCGGATATGCATGACATATCTAAGGGTGCTTTATACACGGTTCCACCTTAATTCTTTTACTCTTTGGCTTATAACGCAGCTACACGGTGACGCTTCTTTCGCGCACAGCTCAGGAGTGGTCTTCATGAAATCTTTCCATAAACGGCTCACACCATCTACCGTTCTCTCTGTATGTTTCAATTTCACTACTTGTTCCGTCAATGCTTTTTTCTATTCTTATGCATTGTACCACGTTCTGATTTCTAATACAATAGGGTAATTTTGCTAATCTGCTTTTTAATCCATATAAGTAATTTTCAGATCGAACGACCACGGAATATCGGAAAGATACTGTTCCTTATAATAATTATTTTCTTTTGTAATTTTTTTCCGGAAACGGAAGGAATCCGGAGTAAAAATCACAAGCAGATAAGTATTTCCTTTCTTTAAGCGATACGTATTTTTTTCAGATTCCATACTATATCTGGAAATACTGTCTTTTTTCTTCTGCAGTTCCCTCTTGATAGCGCTTGTATACCCTGCCGAATTTTTTATTGCACGCTTCGCACTTCTCGTAAGTTTTTTCGATGCGTTGACATCATACCATACTTTGCCATAACCACTTGCAAAAGTTCTGGAAAGAAACTGATAGTAGGTACTGTTCCATGGGTCATAGATCTCATACCCGCTTTTTAACTCTTTTGGCAGAAACATGAGATAATTGTTATCATTATAGATCACTTCATTCTTGGATTTTCCCTTAAAATCACTTTCCGTAAACTGGTATTTACCGCTCTTTCTACATTGAAATTTTACAAACGAGACATTTTCACCAACACCATCATCATCCACATAACTGGTATTTGCTTTTCCGGTCATTCCAGGCACATTGATACTATTCCTGCCCTCTTTTAACGCCGGTACCAGCTGCATCGTGGAGTTATACACACTTTTCGAAATCAGTTTTCTCTCATAGGCGCTTGTTTCCAGCTGTCTGTAAGTTAGCTTGTCCGCATTGGACTTGTTTACCAGATTTCCCGTCATCAATGCTGTTACCGAATGTATCATTGCTGCATCTGTGTGCTCCATTTCCATTGGTGTCACAGCAATTACTGCCAGAATCACAGCCAGAACAAAACAAACCCTCTTTTTCCACATTTGTCTGAGCATAAATAAATAATCCTTTTTTGTTATTATTTTATTCTATCTTTCCGATTCCTTCAAGTACTTTCTGCTCTATTTTCATTATCTCATAAATAAAACCATCAGCCACCTTACCGCAAATGCTGCCACCCAGGCGATCATACACTGCCAGATCACCATGCCAACTGCCCATTTTCGTCCAAGTTCCCGGCGAATGGAAGCAATTGCTGCAATACACGGCGTGTACAACAGACTAAATACCAGAAGTGAAGCTGCCGCTACCGGTGTCAATGCATCCTTTACTGCTCCTCCAAATAAAATTTCCAGAGTTGAGATCACGCTCTCCTTTGCCATAACGCCGCTGATCAATGAAGTACAGATCCTCCAGTCTCCCAGTCCAAGCGGTGCAAAAATTGGAACCAGGCAGTTTGAAATCATCGCAAGAATACTGTCTTTAGAATCTGCCACCAGATTAAAATGCAAATCAAATTTCTGTAAAAACCAGATACAGATCGTTGCTACAAAAATAACGGTAAATGCTTTCTGCAGGAAATCTTTTGCTTTCTCCCACAAAAGCTGCATAACATTTTTCAGCCCCGGCAGACGATAATTTGGCAGCTCCATGACAAACGGAACCGCATCTCCACGGAACAGTGTTTTCCGATACAACAACGCAATCAGGATTCCAATCACAATTCCGGTCAGATACAAAGCACACATCACGAGTGCTCCATACTCCGGGAAAAATGCGCTGGTAAAAAATGCATAAATCGGCAGTTTTGCCGAACAGCTCATAAACGGAGTCAGCAAAATCGTCATCTTCCGGTCTCTCTCACTCGGCAGCGTGCGGGTCGACATCACCGCCGGAACTGTACATCCAAATCCGATGAGCATCGGTACAATGCTTCGTCCGGAAAGTCCGATTTTTCGCAGAAGTTTATCCATAAAAAATGCAACTCGCGCAATGTAACCACTGTCTTCCATCAATGACAGAAAGAAAAATAATGTTACGATAATTGGCAGGAAACTCAGTACACTTCCGACTCCGGCAAAAATACCGTCAATGATCAGTCCGTGAAGCACTTCATTGACTCCCGCTGCCGTCAGCGCACGGTCCGTCACATTAGACAGTGCGTCAATCCCCATGGCAAGCAGGTTCTGTAAAAAAGCGCCGATCACATGGAACGTAAGGAAGAACACCAACAGCATAATACCGATAAAACATGGAATTGCTGTATATTTTCCGGTCAGAATCCGATCAATTTTCTCACTGCGGATGCGCTCCCGGCTTGCCTTCGGCTTTACTACCGTTTTCTCGCACACCTTTTCGATGAAATTAAAACGCATATCCGCAATCGCCGCACTGCGATCGAGCCCACGCTCTTTTTCCATCTGTACAATCAGATGTTCAATTGCTTCCTGCTCATTCTCGTCCAGTTCCAGTTTCTGCAGAATCAGATGATCCCCTTCAATGATCTTAGAAGCTGCAAAACGCAGAGGAATTCCCGCATGCTCTGCGTGATCCTCGATCAGATGGCTGACTGCATGAATACAGCGGTGCACGGCTCCACCAAACTCATTTTCACTACAGAAATCCTGTCGTCCCGGCCGCTCCTGATATTTTGCGATATGCAGTGCATGCCTTACCAGTTCATCCACTCCCTCATTTTTTGCAGCAGAAATCGGGACCACCGGCACACCCAGCATCGCTTCCATCCCGTTTACATCCACCGATCCTGAATTTCCGGTCATCTCATCCATCATATTAAGTGCCACAACCATCGGGATATCCATTTCCAGCAGCTGCATGGTCAGATACAGATTCCGCTCGATATTGGTTGCATCAATAATATTGATGATCGCCTTTGGTTTATTCTCCAGCACAAAATTTCTTGAAACAATCTCCTCACTGCTGTAAGGGGACATCGAATAGATTCCCGGCAGATCTGTCACCAAAGTGTCTGATTGTCCTTTGATCGGTCCATCCTTGCGGTCAACCGTAACCCCCGGAAAGTTTCCGATATGCTGGTTTGAACCGGTCAGCTGGTTAAACAGCGTCGTCTTTCCACAATTCTGATTTCCCACCAGCGCATATGTAAGCCTCGTCTTTTCCGGCAAAGGGTTTCCATCCCCTTTTACATGATACTTTCCTTCTTCGCCCAGTCCCGGATGAACCGACTGATTAATGTTTCTGGCTCCTTCATGCTTTCTGGTACGGGAAGAAATCTGCTCAATTGTAATCTGATCTGCATCTGCCCGCCGAAGAGTCAGCTCATACCCATGGATCTGCAGTTCCATCGGGTCGCCCATTGGAGCAAACTTAATCACCGTCACTTCCGCTCCCGGAATCACTCCCATATCCAGGAAATGCTGGCGTAGCGCACCCTCGCCGCCAACCGTTTTTATAACGGCACTTTTACCAATTTCCAATTCTTTTAATGTCATATTTTTATCCTTTGAATTTTCTCTTTATATTTATTGATAATTTTTCTTAATTATACACGTAAATTGCCAAAAGAGAAAGTTTTTCAACAAGAAAATATAAAAAAGAACAGTTCTACAAAGTTAGACTCTTATACATGGAAATCGTTTTTTCGTTCGTCTCCCCGTAAATAAAATAATAGTCAATCTGATCCTCGCCCAGCGTACTGATATAAGGACCATAGGTTTTGATATTACAAAGTAAAACAGTTTCTTTTGCCGCAATTCCAAGTCCATACCCCTTCCTGGATAAAACAAGAGGCATCCGCATCGGCTTTCCTCCAAAAGAAATATACTTTGCCTTTGCACGCAGCACGAGCAGATCCGTAGAAAGAATTCCCTTTGCATTAATCTTTTCCGAAGAATCCCATTCAAAAAATTCCCAGGTCTGCTGATCCATAATCAGGCGCGGTTCCACGGAGCGTTCCTTTAACAGTACCGTCCCATCTGCTGTTTCAAATTGTATGGCACCTGTTTTTTTATCAATCACAGCACTGACTTTTTCCGTGGAAACTTTTAATGCCGTCTTTGACTCTCTGACACTCCACGAAAAAACATCCGTTGCCTCCGGTTTCCAGTAGGTATCCTTGATTTCTGTCGTCACACCTTTGACGAAACTTACCCTTATCACCTCGGGTGTAATCGGTGTCAGCCGAAGAATTCCTGCCATACTTGCAATGTCTATATGCTTTTTCGTTTTTTTGGCCCATTTCACCGTATAATTCATGCGGGAATGTCCACGTACCGGTAGCAACCGGTTATCCGGCAGATCCCCAAATGCATAAGGAGACGGATTGATCTGCGCAATCTCCGGGGCCTTCGACACCTTTGAAACCGGATGGATGTCAGATTTCTCTTTCTCGGGTACAGACTTCTCTGAGCCCGGATGGATGACAGGTTTCTCTTTCTTGGGTACTGACTTCTCTGAAACCGGATGGATGTCAGGTTCCTCTTCCTTCGGTGCAGACACCTCGATCCGTTCCGGACCGATATAACTTCGCGCATTGCGTTCCTTATCTGCCTCCGTCCGTCGCTGCTGCTCTATTTCTTTTTGCGTAAAGGTTTTCTTTTCATATTCCTTTGCCTTGGTCAGTGTTTCTGCTGCAAACACTTTCTGCTTTTTCTCTTTTGAAACCGGATCTGTCAGAATTCTGCTCAGATTTCCGTGATACAACACCACAAGCTCATGCAGCGCGCGGGTTGCCGCAACATACAAAAGTTTCACATGTCCGTTATCTGCCGGATATTTTTTCTGCGTCGGATCATACAAAAGAACCGCATCAAACTCCAGTCCTTTCGTGTAGGCAACCGAAAGCACCATAACACCGTCTCCAAATTCCGTAGTCCCCGGGTTACAGTCCACAATCTCCATATAAGATTTCAACTGTTCCGCCAGCTCTGCTGCCTCTTTTTCCTCACGACAAATCACCGCAATCGTTTCATATCCATCTTGCTGCCACTTCCGGATCGTGTGTACCGTCTCTTCTAAAACCGCTGTTGCATCCGGCTGTTTCTCCACCCGCACGGCTGCTCCATGCCGGATAATCGGTTCCACCGGATACACAGCAAAATCTCCATGCCGCAAAATATCATTTGCAAATTCGGAAATTTCCACCGTATTCCGGTAACTTTTCCGCAACAGCCCAAACGCATCATACGTGCCGGTCAGCACCAGTTTCCGCAATTCCTCCCAGTCATTTAGCCCATACCGGAAATGTATGTTCTGGGAGGTATCCCCCATGATCGTGTATGTGCATCCCCGCAAACAATAGTGCAGACAGCAATATGCCATCATTCCAAAATCCTGTGCCTCATCGATGACCACATGACTGGCCTCCCGCACCGGATCAGTTTCCTTGATCCGCTTGTAAATATAGGCAAGCGCTGCAAGATCGTATACATCAAAAGAAGTTTCTGGTATATCTACTTCTTTCCCGGCAACTGCCTGCACCTGTAAGAATTCCCGGTAAAAATCGTAAATAGATGTCTTCCATTTTCCATCTCCAAAAAAAGAAGCATATTTCTTATCCAGTGCCTTTTTTACTTTTGCCGGATAGGATATTTGTTTTCCCAGAACTTCGTTTTCGTATTTGGAATATAAAACCTCGTTGAGCATAAGAATTTTGCTCTGCATGGAAAGATCCGGATGTTCCCGCAGATAAGCATTGATCAGCACATGCCCGACCAGAAGTGTCTTTGTGTTTTCCAGATAAACTTCCTCGTGTGAAATTTCCCTCTGTTCATAAGCTGCACAATATAATTCCAGATCATGAAACCACTCACGGTTTCCTTTCTGCGCATTCTTTTCATCATCTTTTTCCAGGAGGTGAAAACGATATTTCCGTTCATCCCAATCCTCATACAACAGACGGATGAACAGCTGTTCCATCGTCATCTGCCGGATGCCATACACATCCAGTTCCGGCAATACCCCCGTAATGTAATTCAAGAGTATCCGGTTGCTCCCTATAATATAGAAATCTTCCGGCCGGAAATCATCGCTGTAATTGTATAAAATATAGGAAATACGGTGCATGGCGACGGTTGTCTTTCCCGAACCGGCTACACCCTGTACAATGATATTGGTCTTTGGCGAACGCCGGATAATCAGATTCTGTTCTTTCTGAATCGTTGCAATGATCTCACCGAGCACCGCCTTCTTGTTTTTCGCCAGATACTTTGTCAGAAGTTCATCATTTGCCACCACATCGGAATCAAAAAAATCTTTCAGATGATCATTTTCAATCTCATACGTGCGTTTCCGTTTCAGGTCAATCGTAAAGGTTCCCTCCGAACTGACGGTATACTGACATGGTCCCAGACCACTCTCATAATATACCGATGCAATCGGTGCTCTCCAGTCCAATACGACCGGTTCCGAGTTATTTTTTGCAATTCCCACTCTTCCGATATAGTAAGACTCGTCCCCTTTTACATTCGGATCTTTGAAATCAATTCGTCCAAAATACGGTTTCCTGCGCGCTTTCTCATAACGCACCAGATCATACTCATTTTCCTTCAGACGCGCGGTTGCATTATTCCACAACGCCAGGCCTTCCTTATCCTGTGCCTCATACACGTCCAGCAGGTCTTCCAGATCCTCGTTCACTTTCCGGATATCTGCTCTGGCGCGTTCAAGATTTTGCTGTGCAATCCCGATAATCTCCTGCAGTTTTTTTTCTTCGGCCTCCCGCGTCAGTCCCGGAAGCATGTTTTTCTGTTCCAAATGTATTACCCTCCTGTAATTTACAGAATGTTTGAAAGACACAGGTTTCGCAACCGGCGTGTCAGGGAAAACGTGCCTGCATCTTTTTTCTGTGCTCCCATAAGGATCGTGATATCCTGTTCCGGCAGATTTGCAAAATATGCGCCCAGCCAGCCATCCCAGCCATATTCTCCCTTTACACAGATTCCCTGCTGCAATTCAGGTGCCACACATCTCCGCATAAAATTTGCATAGGTATACCCTTCCAGTCCGATCCACTGCTCCATTGCCTGCTGCTGGTTTGCCGACAAACTTCCATGCGTCAGATATTCCACCGTTTTTTTCTGCAGAATACGCTGCCCGTTCCAGATTCCACCCTGCAGCAGCATCCGCGCAAAATGCAGATAATCATCCAATGTCGATACCAATCCGGCTCCTCCCGAAACAAATGCCGGCTCTCCTCTCATATCGTTTAAAATAGCCAGATGATTTCCTTCATACCGCTCCATCGTTCTCTTTTCCTTTTGCAAAACCGATGCGTAAGTTGCAGCCAGACGTTTTCTCTTTTCTTCCGGCACAAAAAATCCGGTATCTTCCATCTCCAATGGTTCGAAGATTTCCTTTCTCATAAACGCGGACAGTGGTTCTCCCACTATCTTCTCAATGGCTGCGCCCATTATATCTGCAGATGTTCCATACTGCCAGCTTGTCCCAGGTGCAAATACCAGTGGACATGCCGCAATTTTTTCTGCCATTTTCTGTGTGCTCACCGGGTGATCACTTTCCAGACGCGCACATGCTTCCTCAAACACTTTTGTGACTGCACGTCCACCCATGGTCTGTTCCTCCGGATATACCAGCCCGGAAGTCATCGCCAAAAGATCATGCATCAGTATCGGCCTCTCCGGTGTATACAATTTTCCGTCTCGCTCCACTTTCTGGTGTGCAAATGCCGGAAGGATATCCGCTACCGGCTCGTACAGATCAAGCATTCCTCTTTCCATCAGAATCATTGCCGCCACTGCTGTAATCGGTTTTGTCATGGAATATAACCGGAAAATAGTATTCCGTTCGATTGGTTTTTCCGCTTCCCGGTCCGCCATTCCAGCCTGTGCATAGACCAGTTCTTCATTTCCTTTTGTTATGAGAAGATTAGCACCCATGACTTCGCCGGAGGCGATGGAATGTAATATCAGATCCGTAGCCTGTTGCGTTAATTTTTTTAACATTTTTTCTCCCTGTTTCATCCCGTTTTTCACTATTTATAAAATTTTACTCTTAATTCGTAGAATGTGCAATTTATTTTACTTCAAAATTAAAAAGAAACGGTCACCATACTTTCAACTTTAAAAATACAGTGACCGTTCTACTCGGTTTCGTTATTCAATTTTTTATTCCTTTCTTTTGTAATTTAATTCTTCCAGCTCACAAATGTTTCCACCTGTTTAGAAAATTAGTGATATGTATGCTCTATATTGAATAATAATCTGAAGTATGCTCTCTCGCTTTTTATAGAATGAACTTCTTCCGCACATCCTACCCTCAAATTACCTTCCGTGGTATCTTTCCGCAGTATCTTCATCTGTAAAATGTCTGTACATATCCATTGCCTTCCATCGTCTCTGTTATCCTCTACTAATAACTTTAAGAATTATTCTCATCCATTTGAAAAGGCTTTTCCTGCTGAAAACTATCAGACACTACCACACTTACCATGAAGTTTTGGATTTTACTTATCGTCCCATTGGACTGTACCTCCTCTTCTCATTCAATTCCTGCTTACTCCAAGCTTCTCTTTATTTCCAATTGGCTTCCCAACCGCTTGGTTCGATTGGAAGTCTTGTGTAATTAGGTCTTGTTTGTTTTGTTGACTGTATATTACCATATGCGTTTTATATTGTCAACTATTTTGCTTAAAATTTTTATTTTTTCTCTTTATTTTTTATCTATCATTAAATTGTGTATGTTTTATATTCAAATATATATTTTTAACTGAAAGTTTAAAATGCAAAAAACACGGCAAAAATCCTGATAATACAAGATCTTTGCCGTGTGCAGATTTTCTTACAGGCACTGTTTTAAGAATTACATCTTTCCGCCATAAACCGGGAACCCGCTGCTCTCTCCGTAATTTTCGATATGCTTGAAGTTCTTAAGTACTTCCATATCCTCCTTGCGGATCTCAAAATCAACCTCTGCATTTGTTTTCATATGCTCCTGATTTGCCGTCTTCGGCAGGGATACTACGCCAAGCTGTATCGTATACCGAATGCAAAGCTGTGGAACGGTTACTCCATACTTTTCTGCCATTGCAGCAATTTCCGGCTGCTTTAAGATTTCCCCGTGAGCGATTGGGGAATATGCCTCCACAACGATACCATTCTTCTGACAATAATCCACAAGTTCTGTTGGTGTGTTACTAATATGAAGAAGAATCTGATTCACCATCGGTTTGATCTCACAGTTTTTTATCAGATTTTCAATATCACCGATCTGGAAATTAGATACACCGATCGCTTTCAGTTCGCCTGCTTTATAAGCATCCTCAAGAGCTCTCCACGCCTCACGGTTTCCCTCTTCATAACGGTTCTGGCTCTGATTGACTTCTGCCCATGGCTGAGGGCTGTGGATGATCATCATATCCAGATAATCCAGTCCCATCTTCTTTAAGGTTTCATCGATTCCCGCCATTGCCTGCTCATATGTCTTGTGCTCTGCTGCAACTTTTGACACAACAAATAAGTCTTCTCTCGGGATTCCACAGGTGCGGACCCCTTCCCCGACACCACGCTCATAAGCATATTGTCAAGTGTAGGTGTCAGATTTTATATTCAAAATAGTAAAAAGCTGTTACTCCCTAAAGAATAACAGCCATTCCCATTCTTACAATATCAGCCTTTTGGAATTTGACCATCGACATACAGAATGTGATTAACTAACCACTCTGTGAGATATTTTAAAATTCCCATAATCTGTTCATCCTGATCTTCTATCTCATCATTATGATGCTCCATAAATTCATCAAGTTTATGTATAAATTCCTGATGCTGAACTTTCTGTGTAAATAACTTCTTATAATTAATAGATTCCATATACTGTTCTTCATCTGTAAAATGTTTTACTGTATAATCACGAAGATTTTCCAATATTATGTCAATTCTATCATATTTATCTGGTGTATACTCGTCATGAAGCAGTTCATATGCCTCATCTGCATATTTAAATAACTGCTTGTGTTCTTCATCTATCATATCTATTCCGATATAATATTCTGGTTTCATTTCATACATCAATTAATCCTGCTTTCAGTTTTATTTGTTTTATGAACCTGTTCTATACTATCTGATCATAATAGGCAAATGCATTTCTCATGAATTTCCTATATTTTCTTTTTCTTAATGTTAGATTCTACCAAAACATTCCCTAATTTTCTTGGAAATATCAGAATCAACAAAACCTTTCTGC
>OBLI01000028.1_pt1 | contig 135470 bp, 113 predicted proteins | sample 1519701 | NCBI WGS metagenome assembly OBLI01 (sample SAMEA3663005, study PRJEB22513) | pig gut metagenome | biome: pig gut; feature: pig-associated habitat; material: faeces | place: France | collected 2012
TGCGGGGGCCGGGCTGGAGCTTGGCGCAACGGGGGCTGCCGGTCAGGGTGGCGCTGTTGCGGGCGTGGCCGGTGATCCGGCGGGGATGGCTGCTGAGTTCCATAAGGTTTACGGCACCGAGGGCAGTCTCCCTTGGGAATTGAAATACGGTGAATTCCTTGCTGATTCCGCTCCGGATTCCTGCCCTGCGGACAGCGAGGCGGTCAAGGCCATCTTCGACGGGGTATATGCGGCCCTCTGCGATGACCTGAATACCTCGGTTGCATTGTCTTATATCTTTGATGCTGTGCGTCTTGTCAATACCGAAAAGGAGAAGAAGGGGACATTGACCAAGGGTGACATCCAGACGCTTGTCCGCCTTTTCGACGACATTGTCTACGGTGTTTTCGGTCTTGTTGAGGACTCTTCCGATTCAGGTAAGGCGGGCAGGACGATTGCCGGCCTGATGGATATGGTGATTGAGGAAAGGGCAAAGGCCAAGGCTGCAAAGGACTGGGCCGTGAGCGACAGCATCCGCGACCATCTGAAAGCTCTCGGCATTGTCGTGAAGGATACGAAGGACGGAGCTGAATGGACGATTGAATAGGTTTGCGATGAAGTTTATTTCGTGGAATGTAAATGGGCTGCGTGCCTGTGCAGGAAAGGGCTTCGGAGATGTGTTCCGCTCTCTGGACGCTGATTTCTTCTGCATTCAGGAGACCAAGATGCAGGAGGGCCAGCTGGACCTTCAGTTCGAGGGATACAAGTCTTACTGGAATTATGCGGACAAGAAGGGCTATTCAGGGACGGCGGTGTTTACCCGTCTGGAGCCGCTTTCCGTGCGATACGGTATCGGGATAGATGAACATGACCATGAGGGAAGGGTTATTACATTGGAAATGAATGACTTCTACCTTGTCTGCGTATATGTTCCGAATTCCCAGGAGGAACTTCGCCGCCTGGATTACAGAATGCGTTGGGATGATGATTTCCGCGCTTATTTGTGCGGACTCGCGGAGAAGAAGGGGGTCATTGTCTGTGGCGACCTGAATGTGGCCCACCAGGAGATTGACCTGAAGAACCCTGCGTCCAACCGTCGCAATTCAGGTTTCACTGATGAGGAACGCGGAAAATTTTCCGATTGGCTCGGTGCCGGGTTCGTGGACACGTGGCGTGCGCTCAATCCCGACAAGGTTCAGTATTCCTGGTGGTCCTACCGCTTCAAGGCCCGCGAGAAGAACATCGGCTGGCGTATCGACTACTTCATAGTTTCCGAGAGCCTGCGCGGGAGGATTTCCTCCGCCTGCATTCACGATGAGATTTTCGGTTCCGACCACTGCCCCGTGGAGCTGGTGATGGATTTGTAGGGCTGGAAGCCGTCACAAAGCGGGCGAAGCGAGTCAACGGCGGAGCTCGCGCAGCCTGCGTTGAGCAGCCGGAGAACGTATATTCCGGCTGCGATGACGCCAGACCGGCCAAGTACACTTTTGTTAATCAAGATCTATCCATTCAAGATATGAGGCTATGTTCTGAAGGCCTGTTTATCCCGCATCGCGGAGATGCCTTATGGAGGAGAATCTCGTGACATTCATCTGCACACCCACCCCACTGTTCTACATACCTGTGGGGCAGGTAGGCGGTGCAGATGGACACAATTCCTTTCCATTGGGACACCCCAGATGCCCCACAATACCTTAGAATGGCATGTCTCTGTCCAGATGAATGTCAAGAGAAGTGGACTTATGCTGAATAAGGTGATGGACAAATTGCAACAAAAGAAGGGCAATGCCATAATGTACTGGTATTAAGCCGGTTCACTTATTTTCTTGCAAATAGCACGCAGTGAGATGGAAGTTGCCGGAATCACGGATAACTTCTACGTCAAAGGAGTTACCCCAGTCCGTGAACGTCAGAAGATGGTGGAAACTTTCCGAGGAGGAGATAAGCATGGTTTCTCATCTTCCTCTAGGTCGTGGATATGATTTCATAGATGCGTCCATATATTGACGCAATTTTGTGTAATCTATATTCCCAGAAAGCGGCTGAACTTTCTCTTAGTACGATCATCGTCAGCGTCACTTTTTTGCCCGGAATCATAGTTATAGTTAATGAAGAACCTGTTGGCAGAACGGAACTTGTAAATGCGTACAGTCTCTGAGCCTTTTGTACCGTCGCAGTACTCGACATTCTTGTCCAGATAGGTTTCATCTTGCTGGATATTTGTCAGGCTTGAAACATAGAAGGAGTTTACAACCCTGCGGTCTATGCCGTTCACTACCAACATCAGAATATTGTCAAATGCATAAGGACTGTCCTTTTCAGTAAAACTGAGAGTCATGTCTTCGTCCTTGGATGGATTGCGCGCAAATCCACATTGACGGTATGGGGCATCCATAAGCGTGAATTCGCAGAAACGGCGTGAAGAATGAGCAGGGATCCACACTCCTTCTTTCTCCTTGTATTCGACTCCCCTGCCGGACAAGCTAGTTTCAGATGAATTGGAGGAATATGTCCTGTTCTGGAAATAATCGAATGTCATACCGTTCACAACGAGGAAAGATCTGCCCAAATCCACATAGACATCACTCTCAAGATTATTTGTAATGACAAAACTCATCTTGCCACTTGGCGCCCAGAAATTATAATCAACAACGATATCGTCCTCACTGTAAGCGAAATGCCCGTCATCTGCCAACTGCATCTGTGGAGACGAAATTGAGGCAATCTGCTGGAAAGCTACTGCACAAGAGGTCAGTGTCAATAATGAGAATAGATACATAATCTTTTTCATGGCAAAACAGTTTTATTGTACTTTCTTCTTTGATTTTCTGATGCTTTTCAAAATCATTTATCACTAGCATTGCGAAGATACAAAATAATTAACACATCACTACTTCCGTAAACAATGATCAGTGAGCAGACATGGCCCCACATACATTGTGGCGAGGATTGTTCTATCAAAGGTAATTCATCTATCGCCTTGAGGCAATACTGCAATGCGAAGACGTTTAGTTTATATGCTGCTGTTTGAGCACAATCTTCCTTCTATATATTCCAGATAGGGTTCTTATCTGCATAAGGTGTATTTTAAGGCACGCAGGTGCACCTTTCGTGAAATGCAGATAAGTCTAGAGAGTACCCGAGGCTAAAGTCAAGTGCGGGGAGAGCCTTATGGCGAGAACCTGCAACGCTTGAAGCATAGCTGCAGTAGAACGTATATTCCGGCTACTATGCCTTCGTGACATTCACCTGGCCGGGGTACCCCCGCTACAGATACCTCAGAGGCAGTTTTTTGAATTTTTGCCGGCCAGGTGAACACGTTTTGACGCCACCTGGCCGGGCAATGTGCCCTACAGGGCCTTCTGGGGCAGGTCGGCCGGCCAGGTGAATGTCACGAGGATTTGGTTTGCAGACTATATCAATGATGTCACCGTCGCCGGAATAATTATCTAAATGTGAAAGGACCAAGCACGGAAGCCGTCACAAAGCGGGCGGAGCGAGCCATTGGCTGAGCTTGCGCAGCCTGCGTTGAGCAGCCGGAGGGCGTATATTCCGGCTGCGGTGACGCCAGACCGGCCAAGTACACATCTAGTTACTCAAAATCTATCCATTCAAGATATGAGGCTATGTTCTGAAGGCCTGTTTATCCCGCATCGTGGGGATGCCTGCCGAATGACATTCTCGTGACATTCATCTGCACACCCACCCCACTGTTCTACATGCTTGTGGGGCAGGTAGGCGGTGCAGATGGACACAATTCCTTTCCATTGGGACACCCTGGATGCCCTACAGGGCCTTAGAATGGCATGTCTTTGTCCAAATGAATGTCACGAAACCGGGACTTTTGCTGAATATGGCTTTGTGACAAATCTTTGCAATGTCTGTGTTTGCGTAGTGCATTGCATTTGTTTCCGTTCAAAGTCAATGACGGCACCGCCGCCGGAATATACGCCCTCCGTCGGCTAAAGGTCAAGCGCTGCCGGGAGCTCGCCCAAAGGCTCTCCTCGCGCTTGACTTTTGCCTATGTATACGTGGTTGTTCGTGCAATTCATTCATCCAGGTGCTTATCAGCGGGACTGCTAATGTATTTCATCCAGGCGGGAATTTCAGCGTGATCCTTTGTGCAATTCATCTAGGCAGGCCAGCACCACCTGGGGCCATTGTGGACGGGTTGCCCTGCCTAGATGTAGTCATTTTCGGGACATCTAGGCAGGGTAAGGGCAATACAGATATCTGTGGCGGGGGATCCCTGCCTAGATGAATTGCACGAAAGCGAATAGGTGGATTATTCCCTGTTTGCAAATAAATAATCATCCTGCGTCGAGCGGATTCCTGCTGGAAGAGGTTCTCGTGACGCTGCGGGTGCTCGCCCAAAGGCTTTCCTAGCGCTTGACTGTTGCCTCGGCAACCCACTTCCGCTTGCCCAATACCCACTTCTATTTGCCCGGTAATGGGCGACGCGGAATTATCCGGAATTACCGCATTTCATTCACGCTGATGCCGTCGGGAAAGGCAATTTCACGGTTTGGGTAAGTTGTTGAAAATTCTTCGAGAAGATATTGCGTGCTTGATTGGGAACAGAGAAAAATTTCGTAACTTTGCGACGCTTTGGAGAGCGGCGCCGGAATCTTGGTGATTTGAGATAATGACAGGCTTCCCGGGTTTATGTTTGGAATGGTGGACTGAATCCTGTCCGGAAGCCATCCGCCTTATCCTGCAGACCTTTGCCCTGCCTTCGAAGCAGCCTATAACGAACAGACTATAATTATGAAAGTAGCGATTTTAATGGGTTCCACCAGCGACTACGATGTAATGTCAGCAGCAGTGGAGACACTCGACGCTTTTGGAGTGCCGTATGAGAAACGGGTCATAAGCGCACACAGGACACCGGACCTGATGTTTGAATATGCAAGGTCGGCCAAGGCCAATGGCATTGACGTGATTATTGCGGGAGCAGGTGGCGCGGCGCACGTGGCCGGAGTCATTGCGGGACTGACAACGGTGCCTGTAATCGGGGTTCCAATCAGAACTCAGATGATGGGAGGCCTGGATTCGCTGCTTTCGATTGTCCAGATGCCCGGCGGAATACCGGTGGCAACGGTTGCCATCAATGGAGCAAAGAATGCGGCACTGCTTGCCGTGCAGATGCTTGCGATAAAATATGAGGACCTTGCGGCCAAGCTTGAGGAGTTCCGGAAGAAACAGACACAGAAGGTATTGGACGCTGAAATCTGATGATAGGCAATTGGAAATATGCGGTGGCGTGTTCAGGGAGTCGAATGACTACCGGAGAATGCGCCACCTGCTTTTTATTTTCAATGTAAACGCCGCCAATCAATGTCAGCGCCGCCTTTCGATATGAACGCCGCCAATCAATACGGGCGCCGCAATCAATATAAACGCCCTCCCGGCGCAAAATAAAGAACAAACAGAAACCCAACATACTGATATGCAGAATTACCGCATTTTCGTAGAAAAACATCCTGAATTTCAGGTAGAGGCAGCAAGCCTCAAGGCAGAACTGAACGAGAACCTCCAGCTCCGGCTGACAACACTCCGGCTGCTGAACGTCTATGACCTCTTCGGCTTCACTCCGGAGCTCCTTGAGAAGAGCCGCTACAGCGTCTTCGGGGAAATCGTGACTGACAATGTCACCGACACCTGCGACCTCGAGGGCAAGAAATACATTGCCATTGAATATCTCCCGGGCCAGTTCGACCAGAGAGCCGCATCCGCCGTGGACTGCGTCCGCCTCATTGACCCTGCGGCTGAAGTCAGAATCAAGAGCTCCAAGCTCATCATCCTTGACAATGACATTGACGACGCCACCCTCGGCAGAATCAGACATTATATGATCAATGCCGTTGAATCCCGCGAGAAAGACCTGGCCAAGCTCACCGACTCCGAGCAGGCCGCCGTCAAGCCGGTAGCCGTCCTCGAAGGGTTCACGAAAATGCAACCTGCTGAGTATGAGGCATATTGCCGCAAGATGGGTCTGGCAATGAATGCCGACGACCTCGGAGAAGTGGTCAAGTACTTCACCGAAGAAGGACGCGATCCCAACGAGACCGAGCTCAGAATCCTCGATACATATTGGAGCGACCATTGCCGCCACACCACATTCACCACGGAACTTGAGGAATATGGGGTCGAGGACTCCTTCGCCAAGGAGGAAATCGACGGAACACTGAAACTCTACCTCAGGCTCCGCAAGGAACTTGGCCGCGAAGGCAAGGGCCTGAACCTCATGGACATGGCCACCATCGGCGGAAGATATCTTCGCAGCATCGGCAAACTCGACGACATGGAAGTCAGCGAGGAAAACAATGCCTGCAGCATCTATGTGGATGTAGAAGTGGACGGCCGCCTCGAGAAATGGCTGCTCATGTTCAAGAACGAAACCCACAACCACCCGACAGAAATCGAGCCTTTCGGAGGCGCCGCAACCTGTCTCGGCGGAGCAATCCGCGACCCTCTTTCCGGACGTTCATACGTATATCAGGCAATGAGGGTGACCGGAGCAGGCGATATCTACAAACCTGTGGCTGAGACACTTCCTGGCAAACTCCCGCAGTGCGTCATTACCCGCAAGGCAGCCCATGGCTACTCCAGCTACGGCAACCAGATAGGCCTTGCCACCACACACGTCAGGGAAATCTACGACGAGGGCTACACTGCCAAGCGTCTTGAAGTCGGAGCAGTGGTCGGAGCAGTGAAGGCCGACAAGGTCCGCAGAGAGTCCCCGGTGCCGGGAGACATTGTCCTCCTGCTCGGCGGCAGAACCGGACGTGACGGAATCGGAGGAGCTACAGGCTCATCCAAGGAACATACCGAGGAATCCCTCGAAACCTGCGGAAGCGAGGTCCAGAAAGGAAACGCTCCTGAGGAGAGGAAACTCCAGAGACTTTTCCGCAGGCCTGAGGTCACCAGCCTCATCAAGAAGTCCAACGACTTCGGAGCAGGCGGAGTCAGCGTTGCCATCGGAGAACTGACGGACGGCCTCGACATCTATCTCGACAGAGTACCTGTAAAATACAGCGGCCTGAACTCTACCGAATTGGCTATCAGTGAGTCACAGGAAAGAATGTCAGTGGTCGTAGCCCCTGAGGATGCCGAAAGATTCAAGGAATACTGCCGCAGCGAGAATGTGGAAGTGACCCACGTCGCTGACGTTACGGATACCAGGAGAATGAGAATGTACAATGGCGGCAGACTCGTCGTTGACCTCAAGCGCAGCTTCATCGACAGCGCAGGAGCCAGGCATTACGCCAAGGCCTGCATCGGAGCAGTCGAGGACATTGACCCGTTCCGCCGCGAAGTCGCAGGCGAGTCCCTCAAGGATAAGCTCAACAACAACCTCAAGGACCCTAACGTGGTGAGCCAGAAGGGTTTGATAGAGATGTTCGACTCTACCATCGGAAGATCTACAGTTCTTATGCCTTACGGCGGGGAACTCCAGCTCACAGAGACCCAGGTCTCCGTCCAGAAACTCCCGACCGACGGATATACCGACACCGCCAGCATCATGGCATTCGGATTCAATCCGGTCATAAGCAAATGGAGCCCTTATCACGGAGCCGCATATTCAATGGTCGAGGCCTGCGCCAAGGTGGTGGCAGCCGGCGGTCATTATGAGAAAATGCGCTTCTCCTGCCAGGAATATTTCGAGAGAATGACACACGACCCTAAGGTCTGGGGCAAGCCGATGAGCGCCCTCCTCGGTTCTCTCAAGATGCAGATCGAACTCGGTCTCCCGTCCATCGGAGGCAAGGATTCAATGAGCGGCACATTCGAGCACATCAATGTCCCTCCGACACTTATCTCATTCGGTATCACCACAGTAGATGCCAATAAAGTAATATCACCGGAACTCAAATGGGAGGGCAACCAGCTCTATCTCATCAAGCATACCCCGCATGCCGACAGGATGCCGGACGTGGACCAGCTCAAGAAGAACTGGGCCTATGTCACAGAGCAGATCGAGGCAGGCAACATTGTCTCGGCCTGGGCTGTAGGATTCGGCGGCGTGGCCGAGGCATTGTGCAAGATGTCCTTCGGCAATGCCTTCGGAGTCGATGTCAAAATCCCTGAGAATGAGCTCTTTGACTACAGCTACGGCTCAATCGTGGTAGAATCCGAAGGAAGCCTCGATTTCGAAAATGCGGAATATCTCGGCCTCGTGACATCCGGCGTGGATGACTGCCTGAGAATCAATGCCAAGAACATCCCGATGAGCGACCTCGTGGAAAGCGCATTCGCAGGCTACGAGAGAGTATATCCCGCTACCAGCAAGCCTGTAATGAAGCGTCTCCTTCCTAAGGGCGCCGAAGGCGTTAAGCCATACAAGGCCAAGAAAGTTGACCTCAGATACAAGGGGGAGAAGGTTGCGGAACCGATAGCGTATCTCCCGGTATTCCCGGGAACCAACTGCGACTACGACACCGCCAAGGCATTCCGCAAGGCCGGAGCGAAGGTGGAGATGAGCGTGTTCCGCAATCTCACCACCCAGGACATCTTCGACTCCATAGCCGAGATGAAGGCCAATATTGAAAAATGCCACATCCTGGCATTCTGCGGCGGATTCTCTGCCGGTGACGAACCGGACGGAAGCGGCAAGTTCATTGCCAATGTATTGAACAACAAGGATATAGCAGAGGCGATCGAAGGCCTCATTGCCAGAGGTGGCCTCATTCTCGGAATCTGCAACGGATTCCAGGCCCTCGTCAAGTCCGGCCTTCTTCCTTACGGACATCTCGGCTGCGTCACCAAGGACTCTCCGACATTGTTCCGCAACGACATCAACCGCCACATCTCCCAGATTGCCTGCACCCGCCTCGCGACAGTCAACTCGCCTTGGCTCTCCGGCCTGAAAATCGGAGACACATTCTCCATCGCAGTCAGCCACGGAGAAGGCAAGTTCGTTGTAAATGAGGAACTTGCGAAGGAACTCTTCGAGAATGGCCAGGTAGCGTTCCAGTATGCCGACCCTATTGACAATGCGGTCACCATGGAGTCCCCGTACAACCCGAACGGCTCCTACTACGCCATTGAGGGCATCATCAGCCGCGACGGAAGAATCCTCGGAAAGATGGGCCACACGGAGCGCTACGAGAACAACCTCTTCAAGAACATTGTCTCCGAGAAGGAACAGCCGCTCTTTGACAATGCCGTGAGATACTTCAGAGGAGAATAAGCTGAGCGATAACGAACAAGACAAATGAACAGGACAAACATTATCCACGACGGCGTCTCGATCAAGATTTACGAAACGGATGAGCCGGACAAGGTGATCATCAGCTTCACCGACGACATCACCGCCTACTACAAGATCAAGAAAGCCGTCATCAGGGACAAGGGCCTTTATTGCAACAACATCTCCTGCATGATATTCCGCCATCTCATCAAAGGTGGGATTCCGGTGCACTTCATCAGGCAGATTTCGGACAGGGAGCAGCTCTGCCGCAAGGTGGACGTGATTCCGATGGAAGTCATTGTACGCAATGTCATTGCCGGGTCTATGGCCCAGCGCCTCGGAATCGAGGAGGGAATGGTGCCGAACGAGACCATCTTCGACATCTGCTACAAGTCCGACGAACTCGGCGACCCGATAATCAATGACTACCACGCCATTGCCCTCGGCCTCGCCACCCGTGCGGAACTGGATGAGATATACAGCATCACGAAGAGGGTCAATGATATCCTCTACCCGCTGTTCAAGGGCATTGGCATAACGCTGGTGGACTTCAAGATAGAGTTCGGCCGGCTCCCGGACGGAAGCCTTGTGCTGGCCGACGACATTACCCCGGACAGCGCCAGATTCTGGGACATTGAGACCGGAATGAAGCTGGACAAGGACAGGTTCCGCCATGACGCAGGCAAGGTTGGCCTCGCGTATAAGACTGTATATGAGAGACTTGCATCGGTGACAGATAACAGTGATTGCGATGAATGACAATAATCAGGCTCCGTTCAGGGGCATTCACGAAGAATGCGGCGTCTTCGGCGTCTATGGCGTGAAGAATGCCGCCGAAATCACCTACTACGGCCTTCACTCCCTTCAGCACAGGGGGCAGGAAGGCTGCGGAATAGTCTCTGTCAATGATGAAGGCCAGCTCAGGAGAGTCAAGGGCCAGGGCCTCGTCACCGAGGTGTTCAACAATGACAATCTCTCCAACCTGAAAGGCAGCATGGCAATGGGCCACGTGAGATATTCCACGACCGGTGGCGGCGGAATCGAGAACGTCCAGCCTTTCCTCTTCAGGCACAATTCCGGAGATTTCGCATTGGCCCACAACGGCAACCTGGTCAACTCCGTCCAGCTCCGCAAATATCTCGAGGACAGGGGCAGCCTCTTCCAGTCCACCTCCGACAGCGAAATTCTCGCCCACCTCATCAAGAAGGACCCGCTTGAGCGCAAGACCCCGCGGATTTTCCCGATAATGGAGGCCCTCAATATGATAGAAGGTGCGTTCGCATTCCTGATAATGACCCAGAACCGCATCTACGCATGCCGTGACAAATACGGACTGAGGCCGCTCTCGCTCGGACGGCTCGGTGACGGATACGTGATAAGCAGCGAGACTTGTGCGTTCAGCGTGATCGGGGCAGAGTACATCAGGGACGTGGAACCGGGAGAGATTGTCACCATAGACCACCACGGAATCAGGTCCAGAAGATACTCCGAGTATCAGAGACACGCAATGTGCGCGATGGAGTACATATATTTCGCAAGGCCGGACAGCGACATTGAAAATGTCAATGTGCACACCTTCAGGAAGGAGTCGGGAAAACTCCTCTTCAAGGAATCACCTGCGGATGCGGACATCGTCATCGGCGTTCCGGACTCCAGCCTCAGTGCGGCAATGGGATATTCCGAGGCCAGCGGCCTGCCGTATGAGATGGGCCTCATCAAGAACAAATACATCGGCAGGACCTTCATCCAGCCTTCCCAGGAAATGAGGGACAAGGGCGTCAAGATGAAGCTATCCCCGGTACGCAGCATAGTGGAAGGCAAGAGAGTGGTCCTCATTGACGATTCCATAGTCCGGGGAACCACTTCCAGAAGGATTGTCCGGATGCTCAGGGAGGCTGGGGCGACAGAGGTCCACGTCAGGATTGCCAGCCCGATGATCAAGTCCCCTTGCTTCTACGGCGTGGACATTTCCACTTACGACGAGCTTCTCTGCGCGCACCGCACATTGCAGGAAGCCTGTGAGACAATAGAGGCGGATACATTGGCATTCCTCTCGGAAAATGCCCTCTACGAGGCCGGAAGGCGGAGCGACCTCTGCCTGGCCTGCTTCAGCGGCATTTATCCGACCGCCCTGTATTCCAGCATTGAGGATGCCAACAAAGAAGGAAAATTCTAAAAACATTGATATACTATGGCAGTAGATTATGAGAAAGCAGGCGTAAGCCTCGAAGCCGGATACGACGTTGTCCGCCGTATCAAGAAACACGTGGCTTCCACTTCCCGTACGGGCGTGATGGGAAACATCGGCTCCTTCGGCGGAATGTTCGACCTTTCCGCATTGAACATCAAGGAACCTGTCCTCGTCAGCGGAACTGACGGCGTGGGAACCAAGCTCAAACTGGCATTTGCAATGGACAAGCACGACACCATCGGCATCGATGCGGTTGCAATGTGTGTCAATGACGTGCTGGCGCAGGGAGCCGAGCCTCTTTTCTTCCTCGACTATGTCGCTGTGGGAAAGAACATTCCGGCCAAGGTTGAGGCTATTGTCTCCGGAGTTGCCGAGGGATGCCGCCAGGCCGGCTGTGCCCTCATCGGCGGTGAGACTGCCGAGATGCCGGGAATGTACGGGGACGGGGAATATGACATTGCCGGCTACACTACCGGAGTCGTAGAGAAGTCGAAGCTCATTGACGGCACCAAGGTCAAGGTCGGCGACGTGCTCGTGGGCATTGCATCCACCGGAGTGCATTCCAATGGCTTCAGCCTCGTCCGCAAGGTCTTCTCAGACGCCGGCCTCGATATACATAAGGTCTATCCGGAACTTGGCGACAAGCCTCTCGGCGAGGTGGCATTGACCCCGACCCGCATCTATGTAAGGCAGGTCCTCGACGTGATCCGCAACTGCGATGTGCACGGTGTCGCCCACATCACCGGAGGCGGCTTCGACGAGAATATTCCTCGCATCCTCCAGGAGGGCCAGGGCATCCACGTAGAGGAGGGAAGCTGGGAAATCCTGCCGATTTTCCGTTTCCTCGAGAAGCACGGCAACATCAGCCACCGCGAGATGTTCAACATCTTCAACATGGGTGTCGGAATGGTGCTCGCAATGGACGAATCCGAGGCGCAGAAGGCAATTGACATCCTCGCAGGCTACGGCGACAAGGCCACTGTCATAGGCAGCGTCACCGCTACCCCTGGGGTTGACATCAAATTGCTTTAGGCTTCCATCGACCCTTCGCATAAATCGTAAACAACTAAAACACAGCATAATGAAAGCATTGATAAGTGTAAGCGACAAGACCGGCGTAGTGGAATTCGCCCGTGAACTTGTCGAACTCGGCTGGGAGATTCTCTCCACCAGCGGAACTATGAAACTTCTGCGCGAGGCGGGACTTCCTGTCACCAGCGTCAGCGACGTTACCGGATTTCCTGAAATCTGCGACGGCCGCGTAAAGACACTTCATCCGAAAATCCACGGCGCCCTTCTTGCCCGCAGGGACATCCCTGAGCATATGAAAGCATTGAAGGACAATGCTATAGAGACCATTGACCTCGTCTGCGTGAACCTCTATCCTTTCCGCGAGACCATCGCGAAACCGGATGTGACAATGGAGGATGCAGTGGAGCATATCGACATAGGCGGACCGTCAATGTTGAGGAGCGCCGCCAAGAACTGGGAGTCGGTGACCGTTGTCTGCAACCCTTCCGACTACTCCACCATCATTTCAGAGATCAAGGCCACCGGCAACACGACCCGCGAGACAAGGCTTGCCCTTTCTGCAAAGGCCTATACCCACACTGCAGAGTACGATATGGCCATCGCAACCTATATGCGCGCCCAGGCCGGCCTGAATGAGAAACTCTTCCTGGAGTACGACCTCAAGCAGAGCCTCCGCTACGGTGAGAACCCTCACCAGCAGGCCAAGTTCTACAGCAGCGCAGAGGTGGAGCCGTTCTCCCTCGCCACAGCTGAGCAGCTCGGCGGCAAGGAGCTGTCTTACAACAATATACAGGATGCCAATGCGACATTGAACATTGCCCGTGAATTCGACGAGCCTTTCTGCGTGGGCGTAAAGCACATGAATCCTTGCGGCAGCGCAGTGGGCAAGACCATAGCCGAGGCATGGAGGAAGGCTTACGAGGCAGACAAGACCAGCATTTTCGGCGGAATCGTGGCTGCCAACAGGGAGATTGACCTCGAGACCGCACAGATGCTCAAGCCTATTTTCCTCGAAATCGTGATGGCGCCTTCATTTGCCCCGGATGCCCTTGAACTGCTCCAGACCAAGAAGAATCTCCGCATTCTCAAGGTGGATATGACCAGGGATGACAAGGTCCGCAGCCAGTATGTAAGCATGAACGGCGGAATGCTCGTCCAGGACAGGGACAGCAGCATTGTTCCGGTAAGCGCAGGTCAGTGCGTGACTGAGGCGAAGCCGACCGAGGCACAACTCGCCGACCTCGATTTCGCATGGAAGATTGTAAAGCACGTGAAGTCCAATGCCATCGTCGTGGCCAAGGACGGAATGACCTACGGTGTAGGCGCAGGCCAGATGAACCGTGTCGGCTCAGCTGAAATCGCTCTCAAGCAGGCTGCCGCAACATTGAAGGAAGAGGGCAGGGACATCAATGCCGAAGGCCTCGTGCTCGCTTCAGACGGCTTCTTCCCGTTCAATGACGTAGTCGCTCTCGCCGCAGAATACGGCATCAAGGCCATCGTACAGCCGGGAGGCAGCATCAGGGACGAGGATTCCGTCAAGCTTGCCAATGAGAAAGGCATCACGATGCTCTTCACCGGCGAAAGGCATTTCAAACATTAATAGAACAAGGGCTCCCCGTCCGGGAGCCTCCATTTGATATTTATGGATACAAATACGAACAAAGCCAAGGTCCTGGTAGTGGGCGGAGGCGGTAGGGAGCACGCCATCGTGGACGCTCTTTCCCGTTCGTCCAGGGTTGCGAAGATTTTCTGCGCTCCGGGCAATGCGGGTATTGCAATGCAGGCCGAATGTGTCCCGATAAAGGATACCAATGTGGCTGAACTTGCGGATTTCGCCGAGGCTCAGGGCATTGACCTTACCGTAGTCGGTCCCGAGTCGGCTCTCGCTGCCGGCATTGTTGACGAATTCGAGTCGTGCGGGCTGAAGATTTTCGGCCCTTCGAAAGCGGCTGCCGTCATCGAGTCCAGCAAGGATTTCGCCAAGGCTCTCATGGCTCGACACAATGTCCCTACAGCGGCTTACCGGACATTTTCCTCATATGACGAGGCATTGGCATACGTCAGGGAGGGAAAGTTCCCGGTAGTGCTCAAATATGACGGGCTCGCAGCCGGAAAGGGCGTTGTCATTGCAGAGAATCTTCAGCAGGCTGACGAGACGCTCAGGGACATGCTTCTTGACGACAGGTTCGGACACGGCAAGGTGGTCGTGGAGGAATTCCTCACCGGGCCTGAGTTCTCCTTCCTCTGTTTCGTGAACGGAAAGGAAGTCGTTCCGATGATTCTTGCCCAGGACCACAAGCGCGCCTTCGATGGTGACGAGGGTCCCAATACCGGCGGAATGGGAGCCTATACCGGTCTTCCTTTTGTCAATGCGGAAGATGAGGAATATGCCCTGGAGCATATCATGAAGCCTGTCGCAGTCGGAATGTCGGAGGAAGGAATCCCTTTCAGGGGAGTTCTCTACGGAGGCCTGATGAAGACCCCGGACGGAATCAAGGTGATTGAATTCAACTGCCGTTTCGGCGATCCTGAAACGGAGGTCGTGCTCCCTGCTCTGGAGTCGGATATCTACGACATTTTCCTGGCTGTGGCCGAGCATCGTCCGATTCCGGATGTGAAGTGGGACAGGAAGCCGTACATCGGTTTCGTCCTTGCTTCCAGGGGATATCCCGGCTCTTATGCCAAGGGCTTTGAAATCAAGGGCCTGAAGGCATTGCCGGATGACGTCAAGGTTTACCACATGGGGACTTCACTTGCCCTGCTTGGCGAGGGTCACGAGGATTTCGACGGTACAGGACGCTCCCTGGTGACATCCGGAGGCCGCGTGCTGATGGTCCTTGCCGGAGCTCCGACACTGTCCGAGGCAAGGGACAAGGCTATGGATGCCGTGAACTCCATCGATTGCGACAATCTCTTCCACAGGACTGACATCGGCCACTGGGCATTGTGAATGCCTTTCCATTAATCCCGGCTGGCCGGGTTTTACAGCAAAATAATCAGAATCTATGTCAAAAGTAATAAGCGGAAAAGAACTTTCCATAAAGCTGAAGGCGGAAATGGCCGCCCGGGTAGCCACTTTCCCTGAAAAATACGGCCGCGTTCCACATCTCGTAGTCATACTCGTAGGAGAGGACCCAGCCAGCCAGTCATACGTGCGCGGTAAGGCCAAGGCTTCAGAGGTAGTGGGCATACGCAACACCACCATCCTCAAGCCGGCTGACATCACCGAGGCTGAACTCCTTGATCTCATCGCCGGTCTCAATGCCGATGACAGCGTGGACGGCATTCTCGTCCAGCTGCCTCTGCCTGACCATATTTCCGAGGACAAGGTCATTGCCGCGATTTCCAAGGACAAGGACGTTGACGGCTTCCATCCTCTCAATGTCGCAGCCCTCTGGCAGAAGCAGCCTTGCACTGTGCCTTGCACCCCTGAAGGCATTATCAGAATGCTGGATGAGGCAGGCGTGGAAATCAAGGGAAAGAGGGCAGTCGTGATCGGCCGCAGCCAGATTGTCGGACTTCCTGTTGCCAAGCTCCTGCTTGACCGCAATGCCACTGTCACCATCTGCCACAGCCGCACTGTTGACCTGCCTTCAGTGACAAGGCAGGCCGAGATTCTCGTTGTCGCCATCGGCCGCCCGAGATTCGTGACGGCGGATATGGTCGCTCCGGGCACGGTGGTGATCGATGTCGGAGTCAACCGTGACCCTCTTACCGGCAAACTCTGCGGGGACGTGGATTACGATGCGGTCGAACCTCTCGCATCGGTGATTACTCCTGTTCCCGGCGGTGTCGGTCCGATGACCATCACCTGTCTTATGGAGAACACTATAAAATTGTTTGTTGAGAAGATGGAGAACCGCTAGGGCCTTTCTGGTGCATTGCAGAGGCCGAAGTTTTCAGCCTTTTGGACAAATTGTTGTTTCGCACTGCGGACAAAAAGACAAATTTTTCCTGTTTGTCTTTTTGTCCGCAGGCGTTATTTGCTGATAATCAATTTCTTGACGGGGGGGGTGGATATATTGCCATTTGAACCAATTTGACTTATTTTATTCTTTTATTTTTTCAAAATAATATCATATCTTTGCCATATACAATGGATTGCTAACTGTTATAATGACCTTGATACTATTCTGTGCTCTGATTTCAAGGGCAGGTTGCCTTTAGCATTCCAATTGAGACGCAGTCTCTTGTAACTTATTGATTTTCAACGCTTTACGTTGGATTTCATGCCCCGGTGTATTGTGTATTAACGAAATTTGGCCATGAATGCGGCAGAATCCAGAATTTGGTATGCAATGCGCGTGACTTACCGTCGCGAGCTGGCTGCCGAGGCCATTCTGAATGCGAAGGGGATAGCCTGTTATATCCCGAAGAAGCAATGCCCGGATCCGAAGAACAAGGGTAAGAAAATAGCCGTGCCTGTTATTCATAACCTGATATTTGTCCATGCGGCTCCGTCCGAGATGCGCAAGCTCAAGTCAGATATGGAGATTCCCTACCTCCAGTACATGATGGATGCACGTGCCGGTAAGAAAATCACTGTCCCGGACCGCCAGATGCGGCTCTTCATTGCCGCCACCGCCGATTACGACGAGTCTCTCCTGTATTTCCAGCCCGACGAGCTTAATCTCGCCAAAGGTACAAAGGTGAGGGTGACCGCCGGCCCTCTCGAGGGGCACGAAGGAGTTGTCCTGAAAGTCAAGGGCGCCCGCGACCGCCGCCTCATCATCCAGATAGACGGCGTCATCGCAGTCGCCAAGGCTCTCGTCCACCCGGAGCTGGTGCAGGTGATAGGGTAAATTCGATATTTCGCCATTGCGAAGCCAATGACAAAAGACAATATTCAGCCGGATATGATGGCGGATGTGGCCGCCAATAACCGCCGCATCGCGAAGAACACGCTGATGCTCTATGCCAGGATGCTGGTGGGTATGCTGGTATCCCTCTATACCTCCAGAGTCCTGCTCAATGCCCTCGGCGTTGAGGATTACGGAATATACGGAGCCGTGGGCGGATTCGTGTCGATGTTCTCGCTGATCTCCTCGGCGCTGACGTCGTCAGTCAGCCGGTTCCTCACGTTTGAGCTGGGTACGGGCAACAAGGAAAGGCTTAGCCGAGTCTTTTCCACATCGGTATTGATTCAGATATCGCTTGCAATAATCGTAGTCTTGCTTTCAGAAACGCTCGGGCTGTGGTTTATGCATCACAAGATGACGATACCAGTGGACAGGATGGGTGCTGCAAATGTAGTTTTTCAAGTATCCATTATTACATTCATTTTCGGATTGTTGTCTGCTCCGTTCAGTGCAACCATAGTATCTCATGAGAAGATGGGCGTGTTTGCATTCTTCGGCTTATTTGAGATTTTAGCGAGGTTGGGCATTGTCCTGTTTATCGCTTATTGCTACTTGGTAAATGACAGACTTAAGGTATATGCCGTATTGGTGATGGCCTTATCTGTGATAATGCAAGGAATATACATCTGGTATTGTAAACGTAGCTTCGAAGAATGCGATATTAAACTTATATTTGACAAGAAGGTTTTTCGGGAAATGGGATCGTTTGCTTCCTGGGTTTTTATAGGATGTACTGCTGCACAGTTAAAGAATCAAGGTGTGAACCTTTTGTATAACGTGTTTGTCGGGCCAGTACTGAATGCCGCCAGGGGTATTGCTACTTCGGTTAATGTCGCAGTTACCTCTTTTGCCTCCAACTTCATGACTGCCCTCAATCCGCAGATCACGAAACTCTATGCGGCGGGGGATTTGAAATATGCTCACTCCCTTGTAGAGAAAGGCTCGAAATTTTCGTTTTACATCATTTTGTTTTTTGCAGTCCCGATTCTGCTTGAGACAGAATTCATACTTGGAATATGGTTGGGGAACTTTCCGGAGCACAGCGTTGATTTTGTTCGACTTTCGTTGATGTTGTCATTAGTTGAAACATTGTCCAATACACTGATGACTCTGCAGACAGCAACGGGCAACATAAGGAATTATCAGTTAGTTGTAGGCGGTATATTGTTGATGAACTTTCCTCTCTCATATCTCTGCTTAAAGGCGGGAATGCTGCCCGAGGTTACTTATATAGTGGCAATTTTAGTGGACGTTGTCTGTCTTTTTACCAGATTAGTATTTCTGCGGAAAATGGCAGGGTTGCCGATGATGCATTTCGTGAAATATGTGCTGTTCAATGTTACTCTTGTGACTATAGTATCAGTAATTCTGCCATTCATAATACATGTTTCAATGCCATTGGGCTGGCAGCGTTTTCTGGCTGTGGGCTTTATGAGTGTAGTATCAGTTCTGCTCTCCATTTTGTTCATTGGATGTTCAAGGGGTGAAAGAGAGTTTGTCCTGTTGAAATGCGTTAGAGAAATTAAGAGGTTTAGAGGATGATTGACGTAGAGGATAGGACGAAATGCTGCGGATGTTCCGCTTGTTCTGAAGTATGCCCCTTTGATGCTATATTGATGGAGACTGATTCCTTGGGGTTCATTTACCCGAATGTGGATAAGGAAAGGTGTAGGAATTGTGGTTTGTGCGAGAAAGTATGTTCATTGCAAGGTGATTATGAGAGCAAGGCAGAGTTTATCTCTCCGAGTTTTTTTGCGGCCAGGCATAAAGACGAGAACGAGTTGATGAATAGTCGTTCTGGAGCACTGTTTTTGGGTCTCTCAGATGTCGTTCTGTCTCAAAAGGGCTCGGTATATGGAGCTGCTTTCGACTCCTCTTTTCGTGTTCAGCATATTAGGGCAATAACTGCGACTGAGCGGGACTGTATGAGAGGCAGCAAGTATGTTCAAAGTGATGTGACAGGGATATTCCCCTTAGTAAAGAATGATCTTGAACACAGCTTGCCGGTTTTGTTTTCCGGAACACCGTGCCAGATAGCCGCCCTCAAATCCTTCCTTAAGTATGAAAAGGTTGATGATACTAATCTTCTGTATGTGGATATAATCTGCCACGGCGTACCTGCACCGAATATATGGAAAGATTATTTGAACTATGTCGAGCATAAGTATAAAGATACCATTTTGGCGGCTGATTTCCGAGATAAGAAACATCATGGCTGGACTGCACATCTTGAATCGTTTCTGCTTGAAAAAAAAGGGTGGATTTCAAGAAAATCATTTACGTACCTATTTTATAGGCACATAATGTTCCGTCCAGTGTGCTCTGAGTGCCGGTATTCAAATTTCAAAAGGCCTTCGGATATAACTTTAGGCGATTTTTGGGGCTGGGAACAGAACGTTCCAGACATGAATATTGACGATAAAGGAGTATCCTTAGTCTTGGTGAACAGTACGAAAGGTCAGATGTTCATAAATCAGTTAAGAGATACTTATGATCTTCGTGCCATTGAAAACCTTTCATATATCCAGCCGAATCTTAAGACTCCCAGTGTGTTTGACCCGAAATGGAAGTCATTCGAGTGCGATTATTCCAGGAAGGGCTTTGAATACGTCTTAAGAAAGTATGGTGATGCTGGAGTGGATTACCTTGTGAAAAGGTTTTGTCAGAAATCCAAGACCGCATGCAGGATATTGCGTAGAAAGTTAGGTATTTGATATGAGAGTTGGTATCTTGACATTTCATTGTGCCAGGAATTATGGCGCAGTCTTGCAAGCGTATGCCTTACAGACTTATTTGGAAAAGCAAGGGCATCAGGTGTACGTTATCGACTATAGGCCATCATACCTTGTGTTCCCTTATCGTCTTTTTAAATTCGGAGTATGGCGAGACAAAGGATTTATTACTGGCTTGAAGTGGAATATTAGAGAAATACTTGTTGCGTCGATAAGGGGTTTGCGAAATTTTAGGTTCGAGTGGTTTGTCAGGAGAAGATTGCATTTGCGCCAGATTGACTTTACCAAGCCGTGCACTGATATCGATGCTTTTGTCTTCGGAAGTGACCAGATATGGAATCCTGATATATGTCAGGGATACGACAAGTATTATTTGGCTGACGCTGAAGTCTTTAGAGGGAAGAAGTGTATAGCTTATTCTGCGAGTGCCGGTAGTGTTGTTAATGTTGAGTCAGACAAAGGGCAGTTGCTCAATAGGTTATCCCTTTTTGACAGAATTAGTGTTCGGGAGATTAGTCTGCTGAATTGGCTTAAGACGAATGGTATTGATAAGACTGTGTTGGCCCTGGATCCTGTATTATTAGCAGGGAATGATGGATTTGAGTCGATAATTCAAAAATCAAAAAGACGAAAACCATATCTTTTGCTTTTTTTGTTAGATAAACTGCCTATTGCAATTAGAGTAGCAAAGAAAGTCGCTGAGAGAGAAAACCTTGAAATTATTGAACTGACACCAACTTATGAAGCAATCAGATTTAGAGGAAAGACGCAAGCAGCATCACCAGAATCATTTTTACGGATGATTAAGGATGCTTCGTATATTGTCACGACATCATTTCATGCAACGGCCTTCTCGATTCTATTCAAAAAGAAATTTACGGCGGTGTCCACCTATGATTCGTTGAATGAAAGAGTGCAGTCTCTTCTTTCACTGTTTGATTTGGAATCCAGACTTTGTTTCAATGAGGATAGTATTGATTTTTCGCCTATTGATTACGAAAGAGAGTTCAACAAGTTTGAGGCCGTGAAGAAAGATTCTGAGAACTTTCTCAATTCATTGGAATAAGTGGAAAAATTAAAGATTCATCTCAAATAATTTAAAATTCATATATTTCAGCAGACAAAACGACCACCATTATAGGAAATATTCATTGAAAGCCATAGTTTTGTTCCGACTCGCACACGATGTGCGAGAGAAATAGAACGAAAACTTATGGGAACAGAAATGAGGACGAGGGCATCGGGGCGTTATGCGGACGTGGTGTCGGATGCGGGGTTTAAGGCAGTATTCTGCGATAAGGCGAATAAAGAAGTTATCAGGGAATTCCTGAATGTGTTTATGCCACCTGTCCGGAAGGTGGAATCGTTCAAACTGATGCGGACGGAATTGCCGGGTAAAGCCGATTATGGAAAGACGATCAGGATTGACCTGCGCTGTCGGACAACAGACGGTACGGACATAATAGTGGAGATGCAGAATTATCCGCAATGTTATTTCTTCCGCCGCTGCGTCGGCTATGCGTCACGACTGTATGAATCCAAGATGGAGCGGGGAAAGAATGGGGTTGAGGATTACCGAATTCCACCGGTATACATCATTGCAGTAATGAATGTACCGTTGGCTCGAAGTAAAGAAGATTTAGTCGAGGGGAAATACGTTTCCGAATATACATTCAGGGAAAAAGAGACTTCGGAGGTATTGGATGAGACAATTTCTATTATATTTGTAGAGTTGAGTTCTTTCGACAAGAGCATCGATGAATGCGAGAGTTTGGCCGACAAGTGGTGTTATGCATTGAAGCATATCGGGACCCTTGCAGAGCAGCCCGAGGAACTTGTGGAACTTCAGGGGCTTTTCGATGCGGCCGAGGTTGCACATTTTGACGAAAAGAAATTAGCCGAATACGAGGAGGAAATTATGAGAGAGTACGATTATCATTCAAGAATGGCCTATGCTGACCATAAAGGCGAGGAACGCGGTCTTGCCAAGGGCCTTGCCAAGACAGCCATTAACCTGAAAGCAATGGGAATGTCTTTCGAGTTCATCCTCCAGGCTACCGGCCTCACCGAAGAAGAACTGAAGAAAATACTGTCGTGAGCAATCCGAAGATTTCAGTAATAATACCGGTATATAATGCGGAATCGACCCTGAGACGCTGTATGGACAGCGTCCTGGCCCAGACGTTCACCGATTTCGAGTGCTTGCTGATTGATGATGGCAGCACAGACAAGTCTGGGGAGATATGCGATGAATATGCTGCAAAAGATAGTCGGGTTAGGGTATTCCATAAAGAAAATGGCGGTGTCAGTTCTGCCCGAAATATCGGGCTGGATAATATGAGAGGCGAATGGGTTTCCTTTGTTGATAGTGATGATTACATTGACTCTAATTATCTAAAATTCATGCATGATGAAGCAGTAAGGTCTGATTGCTCTGTTGTTGTATGTGATTTTATTGAAGTGAAGAAAGCGTCCGTTAGATATTGCGATGCTTTTGATTGGTCTGGAAATCACCCAATTGATATTAATACGTCTTCAAATTCGACTTTGTTGAATCAAGCAATCCGTTATTCAACAGGAGTTGTATGGAATACATTAATTTCATGTGCGCTTATTAAGAAACATAACTTGCGGTTTGATATTACGCTGAAATATGGCGAAGATACATTATTTATTCTTGAGGTCTTTGCTAATTCCCCCAAGTTATTTCATTTGGAGAATGCTTTATATACGTATGATAGGCGCAATGAAACCAGCGCTATGAATAATATCACAATAGAATATTCTATTAATCAATTATATGCTTTATTGCAATTGCGAGATTATTTGGTTAAGAGTGATTTGCTTATACTTACGCGTGATTCGATAATGTGTGCAGTTACTAACCGGTGTTGTGATTTCATATATCACCCTGAGTATTATTGTTTGATAAGGAAGTCGTTAGGTATGTATCCCAAAAGGGAGATATTATTTTGTCACTTTGTTACGTGGAAACAGAGCATGGCTCTATACTTGATATTGACTCCCTTTGCTTTTTCGGTAGCGATTGCTACCTGCATATCCAAGTTTGCTTCTAATGCACATCTTAAGCGAAATTAATTATCGATACTTTTTTGTTAATCGTGACTGCCCCCAAGATTTCAGTAATAATACCGGTATATAACGCAGAATCGACTCTGAGACGCTGTGTGGACAGTGTCCTGGCCCAGACTTTCACCGATTTCGAGTGCCTGCTTATTGATGACGGCAGCAAGGACAGGTCCGGTGCGATTTGCGATGAATATGCAGCGAGGGACAGCCGCATCAGGGCTTTCCATAAGGAGAATGGTGGAGTAAGTTCGGCGAGGAATCTCGGCCTGGACAATGCCGCAGGTGAGTGGATTGCATTTGTTGACAGTGATGATTGGGTGGGGGAGAAATATTTGGAATCATTTTCCGATCATCTTGATGCCGATCTCATAATTGGTGGATTTCTGCGGTTCAAGAATGATAAAATTGTTGCTAATTGTGAAGCAGAACATATAAAGGAAGGTTTTTATGTAAATTTCCGGCAAATAGTTGAAAGCAACCTGAATCGTGCTGCTTTCTGCGCTCCTTGGGCAAAGCTTTTCAAAAGCTCCACTGCGAAACAGTTAAGGTTTGATTTAAAAATTCGCATTGGTGAAGATAGTATATATATGTTGGACTACCTTTCCAATGTGGCGAGTATTAGAGTATTATGTAGTCTTAACAATCAACAAACTTCATATTTCTGGGTTCAACCGGCAGCAGAGTTTTTTCAAAAGTATCAGATTTTAGTTGCAGAGGCAATATACAACACTAAGCGTGCTGATAGAGCTTATAGAGCATTGGGGATAAAGAGTGAGCAATATGAGTCTTTTTTTGTTCAATGTTCTTACGGTGTAGCTTTACAGGACATGAAGAAGAATGGCAGATTGTGGTATTTGGACAAAGATATTAGAAGGATAAGTCTTCGAGCTAGCAAGAATCTTGGATGCTTATCTTATTTGAAAACGTGGATAATATTCACATTCTTGTGGCCGGTCAAAATTCTTTATCTCCGGATGAATAGCAATTTTGCTCAATAGGCCTCACCTAAGACGCATTGAAAATTTACTGTCGTGAGAAATCCAAAGATTTCTGTAATAATACCGGTATATAACGCAGAATTGACCCTGCAACGCTGTGTGGACAGCATTCTGGCCCAGACCTTCACCGATTTCGAGTGCCTCCTCATTGATGATGGCAGCAAGGACAAGTCTGGCGAAATATGCGATGAATATGCTATCAGGGATAGCCGCATCAAGGTATTCCATAAGGAGAATGGTGGAGTCAGTTCAGCCCGGAATGTTGGCCTGGACAATGCCACAGGAGAATGGACTGCATTTGTTGACAGTGATGATTGGGTGGGGGCGAGATATTTGGGAAATTTAATCGGGCACTACAATTCGAATCCGAAAATTGAATTGGTTATTTCTTTCTCGGAATATATATTCGAAAATGAACTCCGAAAAGATAATTATGAGCCGATTCAGGTGGATAGGGCCGATTTTCAAGTCCTGTTTTCCAAGTATGATATGAGCTGGCATACAGGGCCGTGGGCGAAGCTCTATAGTAAAAGAGTTATTGACCGCAAGGCTTTAAGATTCAATGAGGATATGAATATTGGAGAAGATGCGGTTTTCTTCTATACATACTTGACACTTATTGACGGATTGTATATTTCGAGTGATACAGATTATAAATATACAGCTGACGCCGAAGGCTCATTGACAAAGAAAGTATTTCCGCTTGAGTCGGAGTTAGCAGGTTGTCAGAGGATTAATGAAGCGGTTGATAATTTGCTGAATATTGGTATTGAATGGGGAGAGCAGGCCGTGAACTCCCTGTCTTGGCTGAAGGCAACATATATGAGACGGGTTCTTTCGGCTTTGTACCACAACAAGGTGGATAGGAAGACAAGGCGTTCGACTTTTATGCAAATTGACGGTGGCTTTTATGCTTCCTATATATATGATTCAAGTTTCCGAGGTGGGATTTTGACTTTTCTGGTTAAGAAGAGATGTTTTCTAATGTATGATACCCTTAGAAAAATCAGTGCGGTACTATGGTTTCTATAATCGTCCCAATTTACAATATTGAGAATTACATCAGGGAATGCCTTGACAGTATCCTGGCTCAGACGTATCCGTATTTTGAACTGATTCTCGTGGATGACGGAAGTCCGGATAACTGCGGCCGGATATGTGATGATTATGCAAAGGGGGATAATAGGATTAAGGTCGTTCATAAGGTGAACGGAGGCATTAGTTCCGCAAGGAATGCTGGACTTGAAGTTGCGAAAGGGGAGTGGATAATGCATGTTGACGGGGATGACTGGATAGAGCCCGATATGATAGAGTCCTTGATAGAGGCTGCGCAGATTACTGGAGCAGATATGGTTTTCGGTGATTTTATGAAATACGGGCCTTCTGCCGGTTATAATAAACTTCCCACTTGGAGCAGCGACAAGAAAAAGTCAATGACGAATTATATCGCATATGTGATGACAACAATTTGGGGAAGCATTGCCAAACGTTCATTATATGCAGACCATTCCCTCAAATCTCCGGAGGACATAAGTTATTGCGAGGACTTCCATCTCATAGTCAGACTCTGTCATTTTGCTAAAAAGGTCGTGAATGTTCACAGGCCGTTTTACCACTACCGCTACAGGCCGACGTCAATAATGTCAAATATGAGCAGGAAAACCGAGGCAGATGAGCAATGGGCATATCAGGATACGATTCGCTTCTTTAAAGAGCAGGGAGTTTATGAGGATTACAGGAAGGTGATGAGTTGGCGTGTGCTTAAGTCCACTCAGGAATTGCTTCTGGACCCTGCTGGCCATAAGCGGTTTATGGAACTCTTCAATGACGGGAGAGAGTTTATCTTTTCCTGCCCGTTCGTGAACAGGAAAATCAAGATGCTGGCCTGGATGCTGACCCACAACCTCAGGCCGGCAGTGGTAGTGTTTGACAGAATGCGTTCAATGATTGGAAGATAGTATGGAGTACACGGCAGTAATCAGGACATTGGGAAAAGCTGGGGAGAAGTATCAGACTCTTCTGGATTCCCTTGTATCCCAGACAATTCCACCGAAGGCTATAATCGTTTATATAGCCGAAGGTTATCCTGTTCCGGCCGAGACGATCGGCATTGAAAGATACGTTTATGTGAAGAAGGGAATGGTTGCTCAGAGGGCGTTGAGGTATGATGAGGTGGATACTGAGTATATGCTTTTCTTGGATGATGATGTATATCTGGCACCCGACTCCGTATCAGTTCTCTATTCTCAACTTGTTGAAAACAAGGCGGATGTTATCTCTCCAGATGTCTTTGATAATGCGTCAAGGCCTAAATATGCAGGGGCGATGATGACAATGTCCGGAAGGATGAGACCAAGAAAAGATGATGGCCTTTGGGGGTACAAAGTGATGAGAACTGCGGGCTATTCTTATAATTCCAATCCGGTCAAGCCGACATATCTTTCTCAGACTAATGCCGGCCCATGTTTCTTCTGTTCAAAATCGGCTTTCCTTAGAACGAGATTCGAGGAGGAACTTTGGCTGGATGATTGCCAGTATCCGCTAGGTGAAGATCAGGTGATGTTTTATAAAATGCATCTGTCAGGGATGAGAGTCCTGACCTCCTACAATAGCGGTATCAAACATCTTGATGCAGGAGATAATCGATCTAAAGAGAAGGAAAAGATGTTGATATACAGCGATTTCCGGTTTAAGACAATCTTTTGGCACAGGTTTATCTTCTTGCCAGAAAAGAATGCCTTGCTTAAGGTTTTGGATTGTATGTGTATTGGATATGCTTTTTCTTTCGCATTTATAGTATCGCTTTTGAAATTCCGAGTCGATGTGCTTGTCATCAAATATAAGGCAATGAGGGATGCTGTTCGCTTTCTGCGCTCAGATGAATATAAGCATTTACCTGTAATCAAATGATTCCGAAAATTATACATTATTGCTGGTTTGGTGGCAAACCGCTCCCTAAGATTGCTGAGAAGTGCATTGCTTCGTGGAAGAAGTATCTTCCGGACTATGAGATCAAGCGTTGGGATGAGAGCAATTTTGATGTAAATGCTATTCCCTACACGCGTGAGGCTTATGCAGCCTGCAAATTTGCTTTCGTCAGTGACTATGCCAGATTTTGGATTCTGTATCATTATGGAGGGGTCTATTTCGATACGGATGTGGAGGCCATTAACAATATGGACGATATCATTTCAGCAGGAAATTTTATGGGCGTAGAACAGCAGAATGATGAAAGAATAACTGTTGCGCCTGGCCTTGGAATAGGTGTAATCCGGGAGAATTCTTTGTTTGGTCAAATGATCGAAGTATATTCTCGTGCACATTTCCTCAACGACGATGGCACGCCTTGTCTGAAGAACATTGTCGAGATAACTACGGAGCAATTGCAGAAATATGGCCTTCGGAACATATCGGAAATTCAGGAATGCTGCGGATTTACCATTTATCCGAAAGATTATTTCTGTCCGATTGATTACGATACCAGAGAACTGAAAATCACAGAGAATACTCGAACCATACATCACTATGCCGAGTCCTGGATTCCAAGGTCCACACGATTCAAGAATGCTCTGAGCCGATTATTCGGAAAAAGGTTTATGAGTTGCCTGATCAGGATAAAGGCCTTTGTAAAGAAATGAGAAAGGCGTAATAGAAAAATCGCAGGGAGATACCTCTCAGATGGAAGCATCTCCCCTTGACTAATCCGGATGCTTTTAATTTGATAGCATGGAGCGTTGGAGCGGCTTTCCCGAACATAGCAACCATCCGGTAGGATACAAAAACAGAGCATCCATCCAATAAAGAATAAATGCTCTGTTGTGGGTTTTCAACGTTATGAGGCGCTAATCTCTCATTCGCTGTCCATAATTACAAATGCGAATATATACAAGATTCCTGAGAAATGCAAAATACTGAAGATCAAACGCCGAAGGTTTCCGTCATAGTCCCTGTCCATGGCGTCGAAAAGTTCGTGGAGCATTGCGCTGTTTCCCTGATGGAGCAGACACTTGACGGGGTTGAGTGCATTTTCGTGGATGACTGTACTCCGGACAGTAGCGTGGACATTATCCGTAACGTGATTTCAAGATATCCAGAAAGAGATGCCCGGATAGTCTCTCATAGTGAGAACAGGGGACTTCCGACAGCGAGAAACACCGGACTGGAACTGGCTACGGGCAAGTATGTCTTTCATTGTGACGGGGATGACTGGATAGAGCCGGATATGCTTGAAAAGATGTATGCAGTGGCGGAGAAATCACAGGCTGACATAGTATATTGTGATTTCTATCTTTCTTACGAGAAGAATGAGAGGTATATGTCGAACTTATGTCTGGAGTCTGGCGAGGAGCTGCTACGACAGGGGTTCCTGAGTGGCGCAGTGAAGTACAATGTTTGGAACAAGCTTGTAAGACGCAGGCTCTATATGGATAACGGGATAGTTTTCCCGGATGGTCACTCGATGGGCGAGGATATGACCATGATCAGGTTGACAGCCTGTGCGGAGAGGGTGAAATATTTGCCCGAGGCACTTTATCACTATATCCAGACTAATACGGCTGCTTTCTCGAAAACCCAAAGCGCAAAGCAACTGACGGATATTCAGTATAATGTGAATGAGACAGTATCTTTCCTGAGGGGAAAATTCGGCGATAGAATCGAGGAGGATATAAAGAACTTTAAACTCAGCATAAAGTTCCCTTTCCTCATCTCCGATAAGAGGGCGCAATACAGATTGTGGGAAGAATGGTATCCGGAGGCAAATGCCAATGTGCTTGCGAATAAAAGACTTTCATTCAGGTCCCGTTTTCTTCAGTGGATGGCATCCAAGCATCTCTGGACAGGGGTGAGGCTGTACCACCTGATTGTTTATAAGATAGTTTACAGATTGTTATACAGATGAAGCTGCTTAAACTTCTGGCGATGGCCGGATTGCTTATACTGACAAGTTTCTTCTTCTTTCCCTTCGAGTTTTCATTCCTCCCCGGAATGAATACGAAGATGGTGATGGCGGGAGTAGGACTCGTTGTCATGGCATTCCATTTTGCACGAAGAGGGGAAATTGTCCCTGACAAAGATTTTGTAGGGATAGTCGGTCTGTCGCTGCTTGTTTCTGTAATAGGATTTGCCGCTATAACATATAACTCGACGAACGACTATACTTATGCTGCATATTTCGTGTCAATGGCAGTGTGGCTGGGTGCGGCATTCGTGGTTGTGAGGGCAATGGGCAAGGTCCACGGGGAGGTTGATGTAGAGTTGGTCTGCAATTATCTGATAGTACTTTGTACGGTCCAATGCCTGCTTGCAATCTCAATGTCGTTTGTTCCGTCGCTGAAGACCTTTGTGGATTCATTCCTGGCCGGTCAGGGATTTATGGGAAAGCTGGATGACAGGCTCTATGGAGTAGGTTGTGCTCTTGACGTTGCCGGATCAAGGTTCTGCGCTGTAATGATGATGATAGCGGAGATGATGAGGAGGAGTGCCAGAAGGGGGGAAATCTGGAAGATATACCTTTATGTTTGCGCTTTTGCAGTTATTGCCGTAATTGGAAATATGATAGCCAGGACTACAACCATTGGCATTGGAATGATGATTGTCTATCTGATTGTCACAACATTTATGGAAATCAACAGTGATGGGGAAGGTCTTGGACGAATGTGGAAAGTCGTGTTATGGATGTTATCCTTGGCTGTCGTGATTTCCGTGGTATTGTACAATGTCAGCCCGATATTCCGATATAATCTGCGCTTTGCCTTTGAAGGCTTCTTCTCACTCGCTGAAACAGGAAAATGGGAGGTCCATTCCAACGAAATCTTGAAGAATATGGTCGTATTCCCGGATAGCATTAAGACCTGGTTAATCGGGAATGGCTATTTTGATAACCCATATTGGTCTGATCCTTATTATGTGGGAAGAAACTTTGCCGGCTACTATATGCAGACAGACATCGGCTATTGCCGCTTCCTGTTCTATTTCGGAATTTTCGGATTGTTGGCTTTCATTGCCTATTTTATCAAGGTCGGCACCACTTGTATGAAGAGATTTCCTGACTACAAACTGATGTTTTTTGCCATTCTGATGGTGAACTTCATTGTGTGGTGCAAGGTATCCTCTGATATTTTCCTGGTATTCGCCATTTTCCTGTGCGTTCCACAGCAGACGGACGAAAAATATGAAACTCCTGCTGACCACCCACTCCCTGGCCAATCCCGGCGGGATGGAGAGGGTGCTGGTAAATAAGATAACCTGGCTTAAGAAGCATACTGACTGGGAGATTCTGGTGGTTACGACTGACCAGATGGGCCGGGATTTGTTTTATCCGGTGCCGGAGGGGATCAGGCTCGTGGATCTCGGGATCAACTATTCGGAAGATAACGGGAAGGGGTTCGCGGCGAAGGTGCTCGGCTATCTGCGGAGGCGCAGGTTGCACAGGAAGAGGCTGGAAAGATTGCTGATGGCGGAGCGGCCGGATATCGTGGATTGCCAGTATCCGGGGGAATGCGGATTCGTCCCCTCCCTCAAGGACGGAAGCCGCAAAGTGATGGAACTGCATCAGAGTAAACTCTTTCATTATCAGTACAATCGCACAGGTCTGATGGGCCTTGCGGACAGGTATCGGGCCTGGACTGATGAGAGATTGGTGAGGAAGTTTGACAGGTTCGTCGTGTTGACGGAGGAGGATGCGGCAATGTGGGGTGATATACCAGGGATGAGGGTCATATCCAATGCGGCATTGAATCTTGGGACGGCTGTGACCCAAACTTATGAATCCGGGACCGCTGACAGCATTGAGGATAGAAAAAGAGTCATCGCCGTAGGGCGTCTGGACTACCAGAAAGGCTTTGACAGACTGATTGATGCCTGGGGAATAGTTCAGAAAGACGGACGGTTCGCTGACTGGAGGCTGGACATTTTCGGACAGGGAGAATGGAGGGAGATGCTGGAGAGGAAGATAGAGAATCTTGGCATTGAGAAGAGTGCGGGACTGAATGTGCCTGTCAAGAATATAGCGGCAGAGTATGGTAGAAGTTCTATGCTGGTCATGAGCTCGCATTACGAGGGCTTCCCGATGGTGATGGTAGAGGCGATGTCGCTCGGGCTGCCGGTGGTAACATTCGATTACAAATGCGGGCCGAAAGATATAATAGACCATGGCAAGAACGGCCTGATGGTGAAGGAAGGTGATATTCAGGGACTTGCGGATGCAATGATGTCGCTTATGGCGTCGCCCGGCACATTGGCCGGTATGGCGGCGGAGGCGAGAAAGGTTACTGAGAAGTATTCAGAGGATAAGGTTATGGGAATGTGGGTTCGGCTTTATGAGGGACTGAAATGAAGAAACTCCTCCAGATAAATCCCGTGATGAGGACAAACACTTCCACCGGGAGAATAATGAAAGAAATCGGCGAACTGGCCATGGCGAATGGCTGGGAGAGCTATGTGGCCTATAGCGGGGGCAGAGACGGGCTCATGCATACCACGTCTGTCCCGGTGCCTGTGGGTGACCGCCTCAGCGTTGCCTGGCATGCGGTTCAGACCAGGCTGTTCGACAGGCATGGGCTGGCCTCGATCAGGGCTACTAAGGAGTTCATAAAGAGGATTGATGAAATCAGCCCCGACATTGTGCATATTCACAATATCCACGGCTATTTCCTGAATTACGAGATTCTTTTTGATTACCTGAGCCACAGCGATATACAGGTCGTCTGGACTGTCCACGACTGCTGGCTGTACACAGGGCATTGCTACTATTATTCCAAAGCTGGATGCGCCCGTTGGAAGACCCGCTGCCACCATTGCCCACAGAAACATAAATTCCCGGCAAGCTGGCTGCTGGACCGCTCCGCCCGCAACTGGGAAGACAAGAAGAAGGCGTTCACATCCATGCCGAAGGACCGCCTGACGATAGTCCCCGTCTCCGACTGGATACGTCGGGAAATGTCGGAGTCCTTCCTGAAAGATTTTGATTATCAGACCATTCATAATGGCATTGACATAGATGCATTCTGTCCGAAGCCTCAGGGCGACAGCGAAGTGCGTGCCCGTTACGGTATCGGAGACAGGAACATCATCCTCGGTGTCGCCAGCATCTGGAGCGACGAGAAAGGCCTTGGTGACTTTGTCCGCATGGCCGGGAAACTTAATGATGACGAAATTATAGTCCTGGTCGGCATTGACAGGAAAATGCTGGACGACAGACTCGCAGAAGAGGGCACACAGGCCCTTGGAAGCAGGTTCATCACTGTGAAACGCACTGCCGACACCGGCCAGCTTGCAGAACTTTATTCTGCTGCCACCGCATTTGTCAATCCTACCTGGCAGGACAATTATCCGACAGTCAATCTCGAGGCCATTTCCTGCGGCACTCCGGTGGTGACTTACAGGACGGGTGGCAGTGTCGAGGCGATATCGGAAGACACAGGTATCATTGTCGAACAGGGTGATATTGAGGGAATTATATCTGCCGTCAGGAAAATTGAAAGCCTCGGCAGGGACTATTTCAGAGAAAATTGCCGCAGCCGCGCCGTGGCGAATTTCCGAAAGGAAGACAGGTATGCGGAGTATATAGAATTGTATGACAGGCTCTTATGCCGATAAGCAATGCAGCCTGCCCGAACGCTTCACCATAGATAAACAGATGCGAATCCTCCAGCTTGGAAAATTCTACCCCGTGAGGGGTGGCGTCGAGAAAGTGATGTATGACCTTACCAGAGGCATATCGTCGCTCGGGATACGCTGTGATATGATGTGCGCCGCATCGGAAGGGCCTACCAGGGTGGAGAAGGTCAATGACAATGCGGACCTCATTCTCTGCCACACCGTCAGAAAAGTGGCCGGCACAATGCTGAGCCCGGCAATGATAACAGAACTGCGCAGGCGGTGCGGGGACTATGACATCATCCACATCCACCATCCGGACCCGATGGCGGCATTGGCGTTGAGGCTGTCCGGGTACAAGGGCAGGGTCTTCCTGCATTGGCATAGCGATATCCTGAAGCAGAAAGTTCTGCTCAGATTTTACCGGCCGCTTCAGAACTGGCTGATTGACAGGGCGGAGAAGATAGTCGGGACAACATTGCACTATCTGGACAACTCTCCTTGGCTGGAAGGGCGAGAGGACAGATTTGAGGAACTTCTCATCGGTATTGAGCCAGTCAGGCCTGATGCCGAGGGCGTCGCTGAAATCAAGTCCAGGTACAAGGGCAGGAAAATCGTGTTCTCTCTCGGGAGACTGGTGGAATACAAGGGCTTCGGGAATCTCGTGTCTGCGGCGGAATACCTTCCGGACGACTGCGTGGTACTGATTGGCGGCACAGGTCCGCTGAGGGACAGTCTCGAATCCATGATCCGCGCGAAGGGGCTGGAGAACAAGGTCGAACTCCTGGGCTATCTGCCTGACAATGTGGTATATGACTGGTTCGGAGCTGCCGATGTTTTCTGCCTGAGCAGCATATACAAGACCGAGGCCTTCGGAATCGTGCAGATCGAGGCGATGTCCTGCGGTGTTCCCGTAGTGGCGACAAGAATCCCAGGATCGGGCGTGCCTGTAGTCAATGCGGATGGAGTCTCGGGCCTCAATGCAGAACCGGGCTCTCCGGAATCCCTGGCCTCCGCATTGATGGAAATCATCTCCGGGCAGGAAGACTGGAAGGCCTGGTCGGAGAGGGCATTGGACCGCTACCGGACATTCTTCACATTGGAGAAGATGGTGTCCGGATGTATTGGAATATATGAAAAAAAACCGCTTTAATATGATAAAGGAAGAACAGCTTAATATGAGTGATGAGGAGTCCGGAGGACTTGCAATCTCCCTGAAACTTGGCCTCAAGCGCCTGTGTGACATTGTAGTCAGCGGCCTCGGGATGGTCATCTTTTCACCGGTCTACGTTATTATAGTCTTGGCAATCAGGCTTGACAGTCCGGGGAAGGCCATTTTCTCACAGGAACGCATTGGGAAAGGAGGCTCACCTTTTACCCTTTTGAAGTTCAGAACGATGGTGCAGGACGCCGAGAATGACGGCGTTCCGCAGTTGTGTGCGGATGCGGATTCCCGCCTGACCAAGGTCGGAGCCTTCCTCCGCAACCACCATCTGGATGAACTCCCTCAGCTATGGAACGTATTCGTGGGCGATATGAGCATGGTGGGATACAGACCGGAGAGGGAGTATTTCATAGAGCGCATCAAGGAGCACAATCCTGACTACAGCCGCCTCTTCGCAATGCGGCCGGGAGTGTTCTCCTATGCTACATTGTACAACGGCTACACCGCCACGATGGAGAAGATGCTGACCCGTCTAAAGATGGATCTGGAGTATCTGGACAACTGGACGCTGTGGACGGACATAAAGATAATGTTCCTCACGGCAGTGGCCATTCTGACCGGCAAAAGATTTTGAAACAGATGAGAATCAAGGACAATCTCCGCCTCAGGAAAATCGGCAGCCGCAGCATGGTGGTCAGGGAAGTGGAGGGAGAGGTCAACATGACAGATGTTTTTACCCTCAATGCCACAGCCTCGGATATCTGGTCTGCCTTTGCCGGTAAGGATTTCACCGGGGAGGACTTGGTGGGATATATTATTGACAATTACGAAGTTACATTGGAAAGGGCAGAGGCTGACGTAGCCGCTCTCCTGTCCCAGTGGAAAGAATTCGGACTGATAGATGAATAATGTGACGAGGGCTTTCTTCGCCCTTCTGCGATGCGGCCTGTGGGGACGTGAGCCGGAGAATCCGGAAATGCTGCATCTCGCGGCTGAGGATTGGAACTCGATATACAGGGAGTCCCGTCGTCAGACCGTTACCGGTATCGTCCACAGCGGTCTTTCCTTCATCCCGGAGGAGTTTCTTCCGGACGAAGGCCTGATGACGAAGTGGACTGCGGCAGCGTTCCGGATTGAGCAGGCTTCCAGGAAAATGGATGCCATTGTGGCCGGCGTTGCGGGAAAATTTCTCGGACTCGGTCTCCATCCTGTCCTGCTGAAGGGGCAGGCGGCTGCGAGGCTTTACCGGGAACCTCTCCTGAGGGAATGCGGGGACATTGACCTGTATTTCGCAGACCGGGCTGAGTGGAGAGAGGCCGTGGAAACTCTTGCAGAGGAGGGGACGGTATTGAGCAGGGTGGCTGACGGAAGCTGCCATTATGAAACTGACGGCATCGTCGTGGAGCTGCACAGCAAAATGATGGATATATGCAATCCCTTCAGACAGAAGTGGTTGAAGGAGCTGGAGCCACAGTTCTGCTTCGATGTCGCTGAAATTGGCGGATGCAGGATCAATACTCCGTCGCCGGAACTGAACATGCTGCTGATGAGCAGCCATATAATGAAGCATGCGTTCGGCAGGGGAGTCGGGCTGAGGCAGATCTGCGATGCCGCATTGAATTCTCTCCGGCTTGAGACGCCCGGCCCGGTGCTGAGGGGGCTTGTCAAAGATGCCGGACTCCTGAAATGGAACAGGCTGCTTGATTCCTTCCTTGTGGAACATCTCGGATTCCCGGAGGACAGACTTCCTTACCCTGACAAGAGGGTGTCGCCGGACAGTCTTCTGAAGATTGTCATGGAAGGCGGGAATTTCGGCAAGTCCGCCTGCTGGGATAAGGACAAATCCTTGATTGCCAGGAAGATGCATACTTTGGGAGCCTGTCTGCGACACATTCCTTTCGCTCTCAGGACGGCTCCTTCCGAGGCAATATGGTCAATTCTGCAGCTCGCTGCAGGCCAGTTCGGTACAATATGAAGTCGTATTTCTACAGGGTTGCGGGAATAGTTTTCAGGGCGGATCTGCCGGAAAGCATCGATGCGGAGAGGTGTCTCCCATCGTTCAGGGCCTTCTGCTGCGGCAGGACAGAGCCGGATTTCGTATTCGTTGTCAGTGACAGTGGCGGAATCTCCTTTCCTAAGACAGAGGTTGTTGACGAGTCTGACTCCGACCTCGGTCACGTTGTCCTCGGAAGGGCAGTGTCAGGACATTATGTCACGGAAATTGGAGGCAGGCATAAGATGCTGTCTGACAGTGAGTTCATTGACAACATGGCAGAGATTGACATGGATGCGCCGGATGCCCGGGCTTCGATTGTGTCAATGTTGAGAATCGCATTCTCTCAGGCGGCATTGAAATTGAAGGGAATTTCTCTTCACGCTTCTGCTGTCGTGCTGGAAGGCAGAGCATTTCTCTTCCTCGGCAGCAGCGGTACCGGAAAGAGTACCCATTCGGCATTGTGGCTCAAGAACTTCACGGGAGCCAGGCTGCTGAATGACGACAATCCCGCTCTCCGTCTCGAAGACGGGAAAGTGATGGCATACGGTACTCCCTGGAGCGGGAAGACACCGTGCTACGTCAATGAAAAATGGCCTGTCGGAGGCATTGTGAGACTAAGGCAGGCACCATATAACAGATTCACGGAATGCGTTGACATTGACTCATTTGTCAATATCCTTCCGAGCTGCTCGGCGGTCAGGGGAGACAAGCTTCTTCAGACCCGTCTCCACGACACGCTTTCGGAAATCTGTGCGGAGATACGCACAGGCATACTGGAATGCCGTCCGGATGACGGAGCGGCAATATTGTGTGAAACAAATATCAATAAATGATGAACATAAGAAAACTCTTTATTGCGGGGATCGCAGCGGCGGCACTGTTGTCGTCCTGCGCGTCATCGAGGGATTTCGTCTATCTCAATGATATGGAGGCGGGACAGAAGTATCCTTTCGACTACAGGCACGAGGCCGTGGTACAGTGCAATGACAGGCTGGCCATCACCGTGACATGCAAGCAGATGGAGCTGGCGATGCCGTTCAATGTCAAGGGCGGATCTTATTCCGTGTCGGCTGACGGTTCTGTCAAGGCGAGCGGTACCGGCGACTCCGGCTACAGGGTGGACAAGGACGGAAACATCGAATTTCCGATTCTCGGTACACTTCACATAGAAGGCCTGAGACTCAGTGAGGTATCGGACCTTATCAAGGCCAGGATCATCGACGGGGACTACATCAAGGCCCCTATGGTCAACATCGATTTCCTCAATTTCAAGTACACTGTGCTTGGCGCCATCGGTCACACCGGAACCTTCACCTCCGAGGACGGAAGGGTGACATTGCTCGAGGCCATTGCCAATGCCGGCGACCTGAGCAACAGGTCCAGGCTCGACCGCATTGCCGTAATCAGGGAAACCAATGGCAACAAGGAAATATACCTGCATGACATCAGGAGCAAGGAAATCTTCAACTCTCCATGCTTTTTCCTCCAGCAGAATGACATAATTTACGTGGAACCGAAGTATAAGAAGAAGGACCGCGAGGACAAGACCCTTCAGTACGTCACCCTTTTCACATCCTTCGTGACCACTATCTGCTCGGTGATCTGGGCAGTCAACAGCACGAGAAAATAGATTATGCAGAACAACAGCAATACTTCGCAGGAATTGAATGTCATGGACATTCTCCTGTATCTCCTGTCCAAGTGGAAATGGTTCCTGCTCTCTGTGGCAGTCTGTGTGGGCCTTGCCTGGTTCCAGTATGCCAGAACACCGCAGACATTCTTCAGGTCCTCCACGGTCATCATCAAAGACCCGTCGAACAAGACCGTTTCCGCAGGCCTTGACAGGTATGACAACTACATCAACAAGGTCAATGTCTCCAATGAAATCCTGCAGTTCAAGTCCAGAAGGCTGCTCTCCGAGGTAGTGTCGAGGACCAGGGCCGACGTGAGCTACAAGATGAAGTCCGGACTCAGGGCGAAGGAACTCTATACAGGGGCCCCGGTGACGGTGTCATTCCTCGATGCCACCCCGGAGAGATACCTGTCTTTCTCATTGACTCCGAAAAATGACTCCGAAGTGCTCATCCAGAATGTCTCCGGAGACGGTACGGAGGGGAAGTTCAATGTGAAAATCAATGACACCACCCTCGTCGCCGGCAACAGGATTCTCGTGACGAAGACCAATTTCTTTTCCAGAAGATGGTTCGATACGGAGCTGACAGTCACCAAGTTGCCTCTTCGTTCGGTGGTATCTTCCATTGCCGGGAGCATAGGCATACGCCAGGAGGAGGATGATGCGTCCATCCTGACCCTTTCCATGAGGGACGGGTCTCCTGAGAGAGCGGAGAATATCATCAACACCCTGATTTCCGTCTACAACGAGGAGGCGGTTAATGACAAGAACCAGGTGGCTGTCAATACGGCCGAGTTCATCAACGAGAGGCTCGTCATCATCGAGAGGGAACTCGGCGGTGTGGAGTCTGACCTCGAGTCGTTCAAGAAGGCCAATCAGATCGTGGACCTTTCCAGTGCTGCCGGGATGTATATGGGAGAATCCCAGAAGTACAATTCCAGCGTGCTGGAACTCGACACCCAGCTCCGTCTTGCGGAATATATAAAGGAGTATCTGACGGATCCTGTCAGGGAGATTGACCTGATTCCTTCCAACACCGGCATCAGCGACATTAATATCGAGAGCCAGATCGGGCAGTACAATGCCGCCAAGCTCCGCAGGGACAAGCTCATCGAGGACAGCAGCGAGAAGAACCCGGTCGTGGTCGAACTCAACAACTCGCTCCGCGCCATGAAGCAGTCCATCATCAGGGCTGTTGACAACATGATCGTCAGCCTCAATGTCCGGAAGACTGACGCCATGTCACGGGAGAAGAATGCGCAGTACCGCGTGGCTTCCATCCCTACCAAGCAGCGTCAGATGCTTTCCATCGAGAGGCAGCAGAAAATCAAGGAGTCGCTCTACCTCTTCCTTCTGAACAAGAGGGAGGAGAACGCTCTCACCCAGGCCATGGCCGACAACAATGCCAGGGTAATCGACGAGGCATACGGACCTGTTTCCCCGATTGCCCCGAACCGGAACAAGATTCTATTCCTCGGCCTTCTGCTCGGCCTTGCCATACCTTGCGTCATATTCCTTATGATAATGTTCCTGGACACCAGGGTGCACAGCCGCAAGGATCTTCAGGGCAAGCTGACATTGCCGTTCCTCGGCACTGTTCCGGAGAAGAAGGACGACGACAGCTACGTCAGGGAGGCCCTCAAGATAGTGAGAACCAACCTGGCATTCATGAGCCGCAAGGACAAGCCGCTGAAGGTCATTGCGACCACATCCATCAACGAGGGGGCTGGAAAGACGTTCATTTCCACCCATCTTGCCGACAGCCTGCTTTCTGCCGGGAAGAAGGTGGTGCTGCTTGACCTGGACATCAGGAAGGGTACATTGAGCCACAATTACGGCAAGAGGTCGGAAGGCGTGACGAACTTCATCATTGACGAGAGCCTGAGTGTGGATGACGTGATTCATAAGAATGAAGGGCATCCTGACATCGTCACGGCCGGTTCTCCTGCGCCAAATCCGGCGGAACTTCTTATGGACCAAAGACTTGACGTGCTGGTCGAGGGACTGAAGGAGCGTTATGACTACATCATTGCCGACTCGGTGCCTGCGGGAATGGTCGCAGATGCCGCGATTTCAGCGAGGGTTGCCGACCTCACAGTCTTCGTGATCAGGGCTGGCCGTCTTGACAAGAGGCAGCTTCCTGACATCGAGGCCATGTATCAGGAAAAGAAGTTCAACAATCTGGCAGTCGTGATGAACGGAGTGGAGTACCATTCGAGAGGTTACGGCTACGGATATGGTTATGGCTACGGATATGGCTACGGTCACGGGTATGGCTACGGCTACATCCATAAGAAATCCGACAAAAAGAAATAGGTTTAACTTTTATAACATTATTCAAGTATGGTTAACAAGTTTATTGCTTGCATTCTTTCTGCCCTGATTGTGTTGCCTGCCCTTGCGCAGGAGACCGCCGGGGAAGTGGAAGAAACAGTCGAGTATTCTGACTCCGGTAGGGAGGTAGTACTCAAGGGCCCGAAGGCCAACTGGTTCATCAGCGCCGGTTTCGGGGGTCAGGTTTATTTCGGTGATCACGACAACAGGGTGCCGTTCTTCCAGAGGGTAGCCCCTGCATTGGACATTGCCGTCGGCAAATGGTTCACTCCTACGCTCGGATTCCGCTTCATGTACAGCGGACTCTCATACAAGGGCGCTACTCAGGATGGTACCCATACCCTCGGCGTCCCGGTTCCGGGAAAGGGCGGAGCACCGTATTGGCTTGAGAAGCAGAAGTTCAACTCATTGACATTAGCTACGGACCTCCTCGTGAATCTCAGCACTGTGATTCTCGGATACCGCGAGAAGATGATCTGGAACTGCAGCCCTTACATCGGAGTGGGACTCGCAAGGGTGACCCAGACCCCGAAGAACAATGAGTTCCTCGTCAGGGGCGGTCTCTTCAATGCCTTCCGCGTCGCAGAAGGCTGGGACGTGAACCTTGATGTCAAGATGTCCTATGTCAATGACGAATTCGACGGTGAGTACGGCGGCCGCTCGGGAGAGGGCATTCTGTCCGCCACTGTCGGTGTCTCCTACAAGTTCAAGCCGAGGGGATTCGGCCGCCAGGCCAATGTCACCAGATACGTGCGCGGAAATTCCGACGACCTCATCAGGCAGATCAATGAGCTCAAGGCTGAAAACGATGCACTCGCAGCTGAGGCAGAGAAGCTAAAAGGCGTTGAGGTAGGCACCAATGAGGTGATTGTCAACAAGTTCGTAACCGCTTACGAGATATTCTTCAAGGATGGCTCCGAGGCCCTTGGGAAAGAGTATCAGGTCAATCTGAGCCTCTTCTCCGAGATCATTGCCAAGAGCGGCTCCAAGGTTGTTCTCGTCGGCATGTATCCGGCCAATGCGGATTCTGCCGCAAGGAAGACTGTCGAGCATCGGGCAGAGATGGTCAAGGATTGCCTCGTGAAGGAATTCAATGTGCCTGAGGAAAATGTCAAGATTGAATTCGAATACTGGAATGCGGATTCGAAATTCAAGGCAGGCTCAGTAGTTGTCAAAGGTGAATGATTTTTAAAATCGTAATTTCTATGAGAAAATTTGTATTATCAATATTGAGTGCGGCCCTGGCGCTTCCTGCGTTTGCGCAGACCACTGTCAACACAGTTGCCGAGGAGACAGTGGAGTACAGCAAGGAAAAGTACAGCGTGGTGACATCCGGCCCTAAGGGCAACTGGTTCATCGGCGTGGCTGCCGGCCCGCAGGTTTATTTCGGAGACGGTGACAAGTCCATCTCCTTCGGAAAGAGGATTTCTCCGGACCTCGAAGTCTATGTCGGAAAATGGTTTACTCCGTGGATCGGAGCCAGGTTCCTCTACAACGGACTTTACTACAAGGGAGCGACGCTTGACGCCAACAATACCTATAGCGAGAACAAGTTCAATTACTTCAATCTCCAGGTTGACGCCATGCTCAATCTCTGCAATCTCTTTGGAAAGCCGAATGATGAAAGATTCTGGGATCTCTCCCCATATATGGGAGTCGGATATGGAAGATCTTATGATGCGCCTACCCAGAATGAGATCACCGGTCATCTCGGCATCTACAATGCATTGAGGCTCACCGATGGGCTCGATTTCACCATTGACCTCCGCTCCATGCTGACCAATGACAGGTTCGACAAGGACAGAGGCGGAAGGAGAGTTGACGGAGCGCTTTCGCTCTCTTTCGGTCTGGCCTATACATTCGCACCGAGAGGATGGATCCGTCCTAAGACTGTCACAAAGACCATCAGTGAGGATGTTTCCGGCATACTCAAGGAACTTGAGGCTCTGAAATCGGACAATGAGGATCTTGCACAGGAGGTTGATTCCCTCCGCAACCGCAAGCCTGAGGAAATCCACAAGGTCAATGTCGTCTCTTCTCCATACTACGTGGTATTCGAGATTGCCAAGAGCGAACTTTCAAAGGAATCCAAGTCCAATCTTGCCATCCTTGCAGAAATCATAAAGACCAACAATCTGCATTATACCATCACCGGATATGCTGATGAGGGCACCGGAACAGAGTCTATCAACCAGCGTCTCAGCCGTGATAGGGCTCAGGCTGTTTACGATTGTCTGGTCAACGAATATAATGTCCCTGCATCCATGCTCAAGGTTGACTACAAAGGCGGCGTAGGCAATATGTTCTACGACGACCCAAGCTTGAGCAGGGCAGTGATAACCCGCAATGATTGAAAGCCGCTGTGAAGCGTTGAGTAAATCAAACCCGTCGGCCAGGTACAGGGCCGGCGGGTTTTTGAATTTCTATAAACTTCCTATGTCAAAATGTATTCAAAATTTATAAAAAAGAATAATCAATCAAGTTTTTATAAATGAGAATATAATGGTGAACAGATTTGACTATGTGGCGCCGGAAGTATCCGTTAGGAGACTGTCCATGGAATCGGCTTTTCTTGCCGCTTCTGAACCGGTAAATGAAATCAGTGAGAAGAACATCACTGTAAAGGTCGAGGACTACGAGTCCTTCGATAACTACATTACATTTGAATGATGAGCGTTATGAGAAAGGCATTCTACATTTCGGCGCTCATTTGCGCCTCTCTTCTGGCGGGATGCCGGAAGGAGAATTTCGGAACTGCTGTGGAACCTGGTCTCCCAGCCTCGCTTGATGTCGTGGTGAATCTCGGAAGCGGGAGCAATGTGGCGATGACCAGAGGTATCTATGATTATGAGAGTGAAATCAGCGAGCTGATGCTCATAATGTTCTCGGCTGAAGGCCGGAAAATGGTCATTGACCTGACCGGAAATCTCAAGGCCGGCCCTGCCGGCGGCACATATGGGGCTGCCCGCACATATACACTGTCCGCTCCGGTAAAATACGATTGCTACGACAAACTGATTTTGAGCGGAACCTATGAGGTATATGCCATCGCCAACTGGAGCAGTCCATTCTGCGGACTGACCAAGGATGCCCTTCTGAAACTTGACAAGGAAGGCCTGGCTGCAGCCGTGGCTTCCAATTCCGGACTGGCAACCGGTGTCACAGGAAGCCAGAAATTCCCTATGACGGGGTATGCCAAAGAACAGATTGTGTATCCGGATTCGGAGACTTCGGCCAACGCCACCAAGATTGAGGTCAGTCTGAAGCGTCTGATCTCGCATATTGAGATGAATTTCGTAAACGGAACAGGGTCTGAGAATCCTAATTTCATTCCTCATTCATATTCTATATACAATCTGCCAGGCAGCAGCTGGCTGATGAGCCGGGGAGATAATGAAGGGGATAATCTCAAATCTGACTGCGCCTACGGCAATAAGGAGAATATCGAAGTGACCGGATCGGGCGTAATTGAGTTTTTCATGCTGGAAAATGTCAAGGGGAAGGCGGCTGAGTCCTGCGCCACATATAATGACAGGGACAAGTGGAGCGGAGGCTCATCGGCTGCCGAGACCGCTCCCGGCAACAAGACATGGACCTATGCCCCGGAGGGCAGTACCTTCATTGTCGTGAGTGGAGAATACACCGGCAAGAGCTATATCGGCAATGTCTCCTACACCATCCACCTCGGCAATTTCTCCGGGACGAATCTTACGGCCTCGAAGTCAGGATTTGACAATTTCACCGTCAACCGCAATGAGTATCAGAAATATACTATTACCGTCAAAGGTGTGAACAATATTGTCGGAGAGGTAACTGTCGGGGAGACAACTGGTGTGGAAAGACAGCCTGGCGCAGAAGGTGTCCTCACGGATATGACCAAGTCTTCCAACTTCGTCCTGGACGGTCATTATGAAAATGTGATATTGGCATTCGCCTTGCCGAAAGGCACATCGCCGCAGATTATTGTCAAGACTCCGTATAACCAGATGAAGCCATATTCCCTGGGTGGCAACCTTGAGGGTGTTGATTACAAGTGGGTGAAGTTCGGCAAGCCTGCCGGAACTGCCACTCTCGCTGCATACCCTGGCGCTGATAAAGTCTTGGATATCAAGGGTCTGTCTGAGAAACTCGGCGCCTACCAAAATGGAGACACCCCGGAATATTTCATCGTTGATAACGGGACTGTGTATGTCCAGGCCTATGTCGATGAATATTTCTATGAGAAGAATCCTGTCACCGGTGGTGCGGCTTCGTGGCCGGAGTTCGTCAATCAGGATAACCGTGTCCTGATTTTCAATCCAAGCTCGGCCGTATCGGCTGACGGCAATACGACTCTGTATCCGGACTACTCGTTCCAGATATCCCAGAGGTCGATCAGGACCACTTACAATACAGACGCCTCAGTCGAGGCATTCGGAATCGAGACCTGGAACGAAACGGGAAGGACTGCGTTCGGTACGGCGGCCTCTACCTCAGGCCTGGATAATTCCTTCGGATGGAAGAACAACAAGATTCTGCTTTCAGGCAATGCGGAAGGGACAAATGCCGGCTCCTGGCCGGCGGCTGCGAAAACATTGGGCTATACCACATCGGTTACAAGCAATGACAAGTCCGCTCACGTGTGGTTCTCGACGGGCAATGGTGTTCTGGAGGGCTATTACGCCTGCATGTCCAGGAATAGGGACGAAAATAATAACGGGACGATTGAAGATGCGGAACTCAAGTGGTATCTTCCTGCCATCAACCAGTATCTGCTTCTGTGGTGCGGCGAGAACTATCTCTACGGTGATACCAGGCTGGTGGACCCGGCAGCCATTCCTTCCATTACGAATGCTAACGACTACGGAACCGGAAAGTACAACCTGTTCACAAGTTCCACGGTTAACGAGTATTGGGCTGTCGAGGGCGTATCCTACGGAACCGGTGTGAACAGCAACGAACTCCGCTGCATAAGAAACCTCAAGACTTATAATGCGGAAACCGCAAGGCTTTCGGAGTCGAATACATCCACAAAGACCATCAGGGTCGTGGGTGCGAGGACATTGCGCCAGCAGGTCATGACGGGCGAATATCGGGCACACAGGGACAGGGATGAGGAAAATACTCTGTTCGGAGCTTTCAAGGTAGCTACATCCGCATTGGGCGCTACATACACGGCGGAGCAGATAAGGACGGGAGACTTGTGCTCAACATATTCGGAGGAGTCCGACCGCTCTGATGCCGGGGCATGGCGAATCCCTAATCAGAAGGAACTTATGCTTATGGGCCAGAATGGATATCTTGATGATATCCAAAATGTTGCTGATGTGGCATATGCCAGCCGTACCTGGTTCGTGAACTATGATGTAGTCGATGTCGGGGCATCGCGCGGGAATCCTTACTATTACTGGTATTACCAAGGTGTTCCTAATATTTCGATCAGTACCAATCATACCAGCCTCAAATTCCGCATCCGCTGCGTCCGCGATGTAGTCCAATAAACATCTGCAGCTACTGGAAGTTGTTCATTATCAATGCCTCAGTAAGGGATTTGCCCGAAACGCTGAAGGTGGACCCGCCGACCTCGTACGTGTCGGTCCCGGCGTAGTCCATCATCACGATTCCGGTGAATCCCTTTCCTGTATGTGCCTGTATGTGCTCCAATGCCGCCGGATTGGTCGATGCCGCATTCTTGGCGTATGAGTCGGAGGCAAATGATGAACCCGCATATCCGGAGCAATAGTTGATGACCCAGTTGTTCTGTTCATATTCCCTGAACGGGACTGTAATGTCTAAAAGCTTGCACACCAGCTCCTTCTTCTTCGCAAGGAAATCCGCCTCAGAGGAGTTGCCGTTTTTCTCGGCCGAGTACATGTCCTGGACATAGATTCGGCCCAGGCCTCCCGTGCCGTAAATCTGCAGGGCCTCTCCCACGCTGTTGCTGTGGCTCCACTGCGTATATGCGGTTTCGAATGTGGAAACCGGGCTGAGGTCATTTCTCGAGATGATGAGGATTTTTCCCCGCAAGTCCTTCATTGTCATGCTCCTGTTGAAAGCTGCCATCCGCGACTGATATATCCGGCTGTCCCACAGGAAGTTTTTCATTGCAGTCTTGTAATTGTCCTCTGCGATGGAGGGGCTTAAGAACTGGCGCTCCGACTCATATCGCATTATGACAATGATGCCTTCTCCCGGATGGGCCTTGAGAAAGCTGTCGAAGTATTTCATAGCATCTTCCATTGACACGCCCGTGTCCAGGATGCTGTGGTATATATTGCCGAGGGTGGAATTGTCGTCCATTGTCGGCCTCAGGTCGAAGGCCCTGACTCCGTGCTCAAGCTGCCCTGAAATCGTCAATGTCTGGCATTTTCCTGCTGCCGAGCATGTCGATGTCGCTGCATCGTGGGTCCCCGGAATGGTCAGCAGTGCTATCTTGGTGTCGTCGTCAATGGCTGTCATCCAGCTGTTTGCAGTGATTTGCGGCTTCGGCTGGTCTCCCTGGTCACCGGAACCGCCTGAGCCGCCCTGGTCGCCGCTGTCGCCGGAGCCTCCTTGGTCCCCGCTGTCGCCGGAGCCGCCATGGTCGCCTCCTGAGGTCCCGCCTTCATTGCCGCCCTCATCACCTGAACCGCCCTCATTTCCAGAATTGCCCTGGTCTCCGGAGCCGTTTCCTCCCGGCCCGGTCGTCTGCCCGGTATTGTCTTCCGGTTTTTCCGGTCCATTGTTCTTGCTGCAGGCCCCCGCCAGCATTGATATGATCATTATCATTGCGGCAGTGCGGAACATTCTGCCCAATAACTCTTTTCGCATCATCACTTTCATTATCGTTTACATTGTTGCAAATATAGCAATCTCCACGGAATTCTGTACCTGACCTCCTTTTCCGTCATGCCCTACCTTACCCGTTCTGCCCGGCCTTGTAGCGGTACCAGGTGTAACGTGAAATGCCAATGCGCCTGCACATTGCGCTGACTAACATTCCGGACCCGAGCATCTTCGCGATTCGGGCTTCATTTTCCCGGACAATTTTCATTTTCACGTCGCTCCCCGGCCTTCTCTATGTCCTCTGATGTGCCCGCATTGTTTTTGTCTTATTATTCGGCCGATTTTTCAAACGGTTGTTTAGAGACGCCTACTCCCCGCTCAGACAGCAATGTGAGAGGGTTAATCTGGATAGGGTGAGACATTTAAAATTTATCAAACCACTAAAAATTTCGCTATGCAAGAGGTGGTAAAACCACCATTTTTGAATTTGAGCGAATTTTTGTAATATATTTGGGGTTCATAAAAAACTATTTCGTCATGAACTCAAAGATTTTTCAAAATCAACCGGAGAATCCGGTATTCGTGAACCTTCTGACCGACGCCGGCTTCAAGGCCGTCTATGCTGATCCGGCGAACAAGCCACTTCTCATCAATCTCCTGAACACAGTTCTGCCTGACGACGTAAGGGTAAGTGACATTGTGGAGTACCGTGACCGGGAGCAGACCCCTGACACGATTTACAGCAAGAAGACGGTGCTGGATCTTGTCTGCAAAGATGCGGATGGCAATATCCTCGGCGTGGAGGTCCAGAAGAAAGTTGACAGCCATCTCTTCAGCCGATGCGTCTATTATGCGGCTGGGCAATACCATTCGCAGCTGCTCTCCAAGGGCGACTATGCCGCCCTGCATCCTGTCTTCGAAATCGCTTTCCTGGCACAGAACTATCCGCACGACACGCCGGAACTCTGGGACGCAGACCATATCGTCTCCCATTATACCTTTAAAGAAAAACGCACCGGAGAGTGTCCAAATCCCACAATTTTTGTTATCTTGGCGGAAATTGGACGCTTCAACAAAACGGAGGCGGAATGTCTCACCACGAGGGACAGGCTGTTTTACTGGTTCCGTCACGCCGATGAGTTCACGGAGAAGCCTGCCTGGCCGGATGACCCGGAGACCAAGGCCCTCCTGACTGCCACTGAGATTGCAGCGTTCACACCTGAGAAGAAAGAACAATACGAACAGGATATGAAGAACGAGCACGATCTGGAATACGAGAAGAATATCTGCTACAAGGAGGGGCTTGAAGAAGGCATGGCTGAGAAAGCCTTGTCTGATGCAAAGAATTTACTTGCGGAAGGCATTGCACCGGAAACGGTTGCACGATGTGTAGGCATTCCCCTGGAGGAGGTGAAAGCCCTGAGGGAAAACTTGTCCCGATGACCCTCTGCAGTGATATGCCTGACAGCCACGTAGGTTACAGTTTTCACACCTGAGAAGAAAGAACAATACGAACAGGATATGAAAAACGAGCACGATCTGGAATACGAGAAGAATATCTGCTACAAGGAGGGGCTTGAGGAAGGCCGTCAGGAAGGGCGTCAGGAAGGTCGGGAAGAAGGCATGGCTGAGAAAGCCTTGTCTGATGCAAAGAATTTTCTTGCGGAAGGCATTGCACCGGAAACGGTTGCACGATGTGTAGGTATTTCCCTGGAGGAGGTGAAAGCCCTGAGGGAAAACTTGTCCCGATGACCCTCTGCAGTGATATGCTTGACTGCCACTGAGATTGCAGCGTTCACTCTCAAGAATAATGATATGAGACGACTTTTGCTTACCCTGATTCTGCTGCTCTCTGCAGCAGTATTTTCCAACGCCCAGACCGGCACCTGGTCAGGCAAACTTGATCTGCAGAGCACCAAACTTGCGCTCGTGTTTCATCTGGACGGTGACAATCCCACAATGGACTCGCCGGACCAGGGCGCAAAGGGGATTCCGATTGAAGTCGCCAGGACTGCAACCGGCTCCATTACCATCAACATCCCATCTGTCGCTGCGAAATACGAGGGCCAATGGCTTATCAAGCAGATAGTCGGGACCTTTACTCAAATGGGCGCATCTCTTCCGCTGACCCTTACCCCGGGAGAAGAGAGGCTCAACCGGCCTCAGACTCCAAAAGGGCCGTTTCCGTATCGGCAGGAAGAAGTGACCTTCGCCAATGGCAATGCTGTCCTGAAAGGGACATTGACAATGCCGGAGAATTGCAGCCGGAAAACCCCTGCCCTCATCATGGTCACCGGCAGCGGTTTGCAGAATCGGGATGAGGAGCTATTTGAGCATAAGCCTTTTGCTGTCATTGCGGACGCATTGGCCCGTGCCGGAATCGCTGCTCTGCGCTATGATGACCGGGGGTTTGGAGAGTCCACCGGCGATGTTGCCGGCTGCACCTCCGAAGACCTGAAGAATGATGCCCTGGCAGGCATTCGCCTTTTAAGGGAACGCTTTGACAATGTGGGAGTTATCGGTCATAGCGAGGGCGGGACCATTGCCTTGCTGCTGGCGGCGGAGAACAATGCTGATTTCATCATTTCACTTGCGGGAATGGCTGTATCCGGGAAGGAGACGTTAATCTGGCAGAACCGCATCGGGCTTGAGTCCGCGGATACGCCTTCCGAAATGGTGGATGCTTACTGCAATGCCCTGGGTGATGTCTTTGATGCCTGCATCGCTGATCTGCCAATGCCATCCGCCGGGAAATCAGGCCTTTCAGTGTCATTGGAGCAGAGACTTCAGGCTGTAATCAGACAGGTTCGGACTCCGTATCTGAAATATTTTCTATCCCTTGACGTACGTCCCCTCCTTGCGGACATCAGCTGTCCTGTCCTGGCCCTGAATGGTTCCAAGGACATGCAGGTTGAACCTGAAACCAATCTCGGCGCCCTGCGGAGCGGATTGACGAACAATCCGAAGGCAGTCATCGAGGCTGTCGAAGGTGTCAACCACCTTTTCCAGCATTGTGCCATCGGTTCCTCCACCGAGTACCGTGAAATTGAGGAAACAATTGCCCCTGAGGTGCTTGACAGGATTGTCCGCTGGCTGTCGGAACTGTAAGCTTTCTTTGGAGATTACCCGAAATGGTTTGAACCTTCCGTGCTGAAGCCTTGCAGTGCGGAAGGTTCGGTGTCCAAAGCGGGGGTTGTGGACGTTTTGAACCATTTTTGGGAAGATTTTATCAAAAAAGTCGAAAAACATTGGTTTTTTATCAAGAATCTTCTAAATTTGCAGTTTGAAAAATCGGCCGAATAAAATGACAACGAACTGAGGCCGGGATGTTCCCCAGCGGGAGGGACGGTGGATGTCGGACGAAACATCCCTTGAATGGCTCGGAGAGAGCAGGAATCTGTACCGCAAATACACATTTTTTGAACCATAATGGACCATGCGCAGGCATGCGATACACGAGCAGTGTATTGTGGGCTTTGTGTGGGGAGTGAGTTATAAAAGGAATTGAAATGATGAAGATCAAGAAAGATTATGAAAGCCCGACGCTTTCCCTCAGGAGAATTGAGCTGGAGAGCGGCTTTTGCGGTGCGTCGGCTGAGGTGACCAATCCGAACAAGGATAACGGAAGGATCGAGGAGCACTCGATAAATGACGGTTTCGGCGGCGATTTCAGTAGCGGATGGGACCCAGAGCCTACCACGCCTTCCAATTAATCGGCTGCGCCGGGAATACTATAGACAAACCATTATTTGAGATAGAGATGAAGACATCAAGATACATATTATTGTCGTTCGCAGCGGTCGCAATCGCGGCTTCCTGCAAGGAGGAACTGAACCCGGACAAGCCGATCAATGCCAATCCCGGGGATGAGGTCGTTTTCGGAGCTGCGCTTCCGGGGAAGACAAAGACCATTTATGGTGTAGAGACTTCTACCGGTTTCCCGATTTATTGGGTAAACGGGGACAAGGTAAGGGTCGCTTCCCCTCAGTGTATGAGCGGAAGGAATACTGCTGAATATCAGATTGCTGTAGCAAGTACTACTCAGAATTATGCGACCTCAATGACAAAGACCGGTGATGCCGGCGTTCAGTGGGGTGATGCCGATGCTGCAGTTTTCTACTCGATTTACCCATCTTCTGCCAGCACCAAACTTGAAGTCAGTGGCCAGAGCGTTACCACAACCCTTCACGTGGATGCAACCCAGTTTGCCAGCACGACCGAAGGTTCAAATTCCTATTATTCCCAGCCAGCCGAGATGGGCAATGTCGTGATGTATGCCAAGGCAACAGCCAGCAAAACAGATCCGGCTGTAGAACTGCATTATACTCCATTCTCCACCGTGCTGGAGTTTGAAATTAATGCGCCAAGTACAAATACTGGAAGTGAGCAGTCAGAAATCACCATTCAGACTCTGACTCTTACTGCGCCCACAGGAACCACCATCGCTGGTGACTTCGGTTTTACATTCCCTGCATCAACAGAGGATTCTCCTTCCATTGAGGCTGCTACGGGCGGTTCCAATACCATCACCATGCACTTGCTCGACAACAACCAGTACACCGCCGTACTGTCAACTAAAACTAAGAAGACGCAGCTCAAGGCTAAGATGTGCTTGATGCCAATTAGCGGCAATCTCGCTGGATGGAAGATAGAGGTCAAAACCAGTGCTGGTACCTTCTCTAAGACCTTGGGTGCGACTGATTCTAAAGGCACTGCAACCACCCTTGATCCTGGCAAGGTTCACAAGATCAAACTCCCGACCCTGAACTATGCATCACAGGAATGGGTTTATAACACTGCCAACTGGATTACCTCCCTTCCTGACTATACCAACATCTACCTCTCAGAGATTTCACTCCCTGGTGCGTGGTATGCAGGATCAACTGAAGGAGTAAGCAATGGAACAGGATATCAGGCAACATCCAAAATTACTGACTTGTGGAATGCCGGTGTGAGAGCATTCGCGGTGGAATGTAGAAGTTTTACGCCTCGCTCTGGAGCAACGGGTTTAAAGGACATATCATCTTCATCTCCTACACGTCTTTGCCTATCAGGAACAGGCTCTGAAAAGGATGGTGCGTACACAACTACTTATGTTGCATGGCCGCCGAGTTTTAGGGATGTTACATACCTTTCATCTATAATTTCATCTATTGCTGGTTCAATTAAGCCAGATGAATACGGTGTTCTGGTATTAAGTTATGCTGATGGCGGTGATGGTGGACATCGTGAACTTGATTATAAGTATTTCCTTAATGGTATCGCCAATGAAATCACTCAGTCTGGTGCATCAAATATCTATTCTGGAACAATAGACAAGAATACCACAGTAAACGATGTTCTGGGTAAGTTGATTATCAAGGTCAATGTCGATAAAAATATTCCAATCGGAAGTTATGGTAGCAACCAGAATTACCTGTTTTCCTACAGCCCGTTCCTATCGCAGATGGATGCTACTCAGTATGAGCACCCCTACTACTCAAATTTGTATTGGAAAACTTGGTCAGACGATTATACAACTGCCCAGCAGCTTTTAGAGATTCAGAATAACCCTGTCGCTAATCTTGAAAACATGTTCATCTGGGTGTTCTCGTCAGCCAACCGTACACAGACTGACACGAATGGAGCTAATGACCTTCCAACCTACAGCAACCGTAAAACCGCTCTAGGTTCAATGATGTCCTTCTCCAAGACTGTTTATGACAGGTCCTACCACAATGTCTGGTTCTACTTCAACTGCGGTGGTACAGAAGCTACTTCTTCATCAGGCGGAACTCCTTCACCTACCGCTTTCGCAACAGAGATGAATGCCTGGCTACTTGATCAGCTTCAGATAAAGATTGGAGATCAGGTTAATTCTAATGGTGTATTGGCACCTGACCCATCCCCACTCGGCATAGTGATGTTCAACCAGTGCACAAGTGACACTTACAACGGTCCTGCCATCGTCAAGGCCATCATCGAGATGAACTCGAAGTTCTACCTCAAGCATGCCGGAACATCCGGCGGCTCGACGGGCGGCAATGCGACGCCGACTGCTGAAAATGACGCAACTGCGTCGTATGGCGGTAATGCAATATAACATTTCCAAGGACAGATTGGAGTTTCGACTCCAGTCCGTCCTTTTTCCTTTTTGGGAAGAATACTGACCAATTTTACATATTCTATGAGATTCCACGAATTCGCCGGAATGCTGCTTATAGCGGGTGCAGCTCTGGCTTCCTGCAATGAGAGCGCCCTTGAACCAACCCGGTCCAAGGGCAATGTTGAAATTATTGCAAACATTGAAAATGACGAACTTACGAGGACCTGTATCGATCCGACAGTCTATAAGGGCAATGTGACAGGCCTTCTCTGGACTCCGGAAGACCTTCTCGGAGTCTATGGCAGCAGCGGCACTCAGAACGCCAAGTTCGAGAACACTTCAACGGACAAGGCTGCGAATGCAACTTTCAAAGGCACTCTGGCTGACGGCGAGGTTCCGCAATACTGCTATTATCCATATGCGGATGCCAATGCCGGCAAGGCCTATGACGCCCTGACCGGAAAGGTCAGCGCAGAGCAGAGCTACAGCCCTGACGGCATGCTTTCAGATGACTGGAAATACGGTACGTCCAGCACCGCCGAAGGTGCAGCATACAAGTTCAAGATGAAGTCGCTTTTCGCTATGGCCAAGGTGGTTGTGGATGCGACCGGCTCGGACGTGGAGGGCGAGAGCCTCAAGAGCGTTTCTATAAAGGCGACTAACGGCAGCGTGGTCCGCTCTATAAACGGAGAATTTACATTCAGCGCTGCGGATGGCTCTTATTCGCTCACAAAAGCTGCGGCTGAAAGTACCACGATGGCCTGGGCTGACGAGGCTGTCCTTTCCTCGGGAAAAAAGTACACGGGCTATATAACCCTGATTCCTAACATTGTAGAGGGAGACAAAATCACCATTACCATCACGACTGACAAGCACACGGCGGTCTTTGAGGTCCCTTGCTTGAAGTCATTGGCTTCCGGATATATCTATGACTTCCCGATGACGCTTACTGAATTGGCGGCTAAGATGAAGACAGCCTACGGCACCGATCCTGTGATTTCTGAAATTGCAACTGGTGGTGAGGGCGGCTCCGGCGAGGGTGGCTCAGGTGAAGGCGGCTCTACCGACCCACAGCCTACGGTAACTACCGGCACATTCACAGCCTGCGCGTTCAATGTGGATGGGTTGCCGGATCTCAGTTATGTAGTTGGCTCTATCAACCCTGATGGCCCGGGTAAGGACGGCACATCGACTATGGCGGGAATTGCCAATAATCTGGGTTGGGACTTCATTGCCGCAAGTGAGGATTTCGAATATCATTCACAACTTACTGCAGGACTTTCAAATTACAATGCTGGCACTTACAGAGGTACTATCACCTCCGCACAGTTGTCTTCTCGCGCCGACACTGACGGTCTCTGCTTCTTCTGGAAAAAGGGCCTGACAGTTACCAGCGAGGGCAATAGCCCGGGAGCTAACGGATGGGAAAAGATGGTGCAATATACAAATGAATACGGTGGACTCACTGGCGGTGCTAATACCTGCATCAAAAAGGGTTTCAGGCATTATGAAGTTGAGGTAGCAGAAGGCGTTGTTGTAGATGTCTATATCACCCACATGAACACCTACAGCGGCAGCGGCAACACCGAGAGCAATGCCTACGTAAAGGCGGTGCTGAGCCAGCTTCGCCAGCTCCGCGACTATGTGCTTGAGAATGCGAAGGCCAACAAGCGTCCGGCCATAATCATGGGCGACACCAATATGCGTTACACCCGCCACGACATCAAGACCAACTTCCTCGACGTGGTTGCGGCGTACGACAGCAACGCAGGCTATACAGTATCAGACCCTTGGGTCGAGTTCCATCGCGGCGGAGTCTATCCTCAGTGGAACAGCCTCTCGCTGATGACCAGGTTCGCATTTGCGGGAGATAAGGAGAATGATATCTTATGCGCCGACAATCAGAAGGGCGAGGTGGTTGACAAGATCTGGTACATCAACGTTCCGGGTGCGGAGGTGCAGCTGAAGGCGACCGCCCACATGAACGACGTGGACAATTTCAGGAAGAGCACTTCGAGCGTTTCATACTCCGGCGTTATGGTCGAGGACGCGAACGGTACAAATACCAGCGGAAACACCAAATATAACTCCGGCCAGTCGATATCTTACACTAAGGATGTCGGCTATTCCGACCATTTCCCGGTGGTGACCACCTTCGAGTGGATAAAGACCGTGGCCGCTGCAGCGACCGTGGCAGCTGAATAACAATACCCTTGAAACTACCTGATCATGACTGGAAAAACATTCGACGGGGCAGCCCTGGCGCTGCTCTCCTTCATTGCAGGAGCCATGATGGCCTCCTGCGCCGACATTGCCGAGAATGAAATCATTGGCAGAGATACGTTCATAACGGCTGTCATTGACGACGGTGAGGTGGAGACCCGAACCTGCATTGACCCGACAGTATATCGCGATGGCGTTACGGGACTCTTGTGGTCCCCGAAGGACAGCATCGGAGTGTTCAGCGAGTCGGGCACTGAGAATGCCCGTTTCGTGAGCAATTCGGACGCGAACGTGAAGAATGCTGTCTTTGCGGGCACGATGAGCGCTGTGCCGGAATATGCATATTATCCATATACTGCTGAAAATTATGGACTTGCTCCGACAGCGCTGAAGGGCGTTGTGGGCAATGTGCAGAATTATGACATTGTCGGTAAAGTGCTCAGCTGCGACTGGAAGTACGGCAGCAGGAAGTCGGACTACAGCTCGGACGAAGGCTACCGTTTCACAATGAAGCAGCTTTTCTCCATGGGCAAGCTCAGCTTTTCCGCCGACGGGTCTGAATTTGCCGGACAGAACCTGCACAGCGTAAGGATGCAGGTTGTGTCAGCTGACGGCTCAGTGAGAAGAATAAGCGGTCAGTTCACATTCGATGCGACTGCGGGCACCTATACTATGACCGGCGAAGCGACGGACGGGATCGACAATGTGATAACGCTTGAGATGGAAGGCTCTCCTGTGCTCTCTGAAGGGCGTCCGTACACCGCTTACATCACATTGATCCCGGATGTCAAGAAGGACGATATCCTTGTCCTGACATTCAATCTGTCGGATTGTTCTGTGCAGTTCAAGGTGAAGTTCCAGCGCGATCTGCAGCAGGAATTCATTTATGATTTCCCTATGTCCTTCAACTCCCTGGCTGCGAAGATGAAGGAACAGTTCGGCGAGACGCCGAAGGTGACTTCATTGCCTGAGCTTTCCGCCCTGAAGTTCACCGTTTCCGACAATGCCGGGAAACTTCTTGACAAACAGCTTGTCACGACTGCTTCATCATCAAGTTACTCATCTTCATTCAAGACTGTCACCGAGCACGCTGCCACAATTGATGGCAACAATGTCAGCCTCGTCATTCCTTACCTTTACAAATTCAATCTTGTGCCGCAGTTCACCGCGACCGCAGGGGCTGAAGTGGCTGTGGACGGCACAGTGCTGGAGAGCGGAAAGACGGAGGTGGACTGGGCGCACGCATCTTCTCTCACTGTCACAAAGGACGGATTGACAAGGACTTATGACATTGCAATACGCAACACCGGACTGCCGGTGGTGGTTATTGAGCAGAGCGGCAGCGGAGATTTCAGCAAAAAATATACTGGCGGATTAAACATCGGAAACTCCAACATCGGCGGCACACTGCTGAACCAATTCGTGGACTTAATGGTCCGCGGCAAGGATACCGAATGGGTCGCGGACGACAGGATGACCGTTTACAATGCTGACGGAAGCGTGGATATGGCTACCACAAACTGCGGTGTCAGGCTCCGTGGCAATTCCACACAGAAGCTTCCGAAGAAGCCGTTCGCAGTCAAGCTGACCTCAAAGCAGCCGATTCTTGGAATGCCGACCCACAAGCGCTGGTGTCTTCTGGCCAACTGGCTGGACCGCTCGATGATACGCAATCTGGTAGGTTTCGCTGCGGCGAAGGCCACGACGGAGGCCTGGAAGGCGGAGAGCATTGACGAGGGCATGGTATGGAATCCGTCCGGCAAGAGCGTTGAACTCGTGATCGACGGACGCCACGTGGGCAACTACCTCCTCTGCGAGCAGATCAAGATTGGAAGCAAACGCTTGAATATCAATGATTGCTATGAGGATCTGGTGGCTGACGGCCTCAGTTCCAGCTTCGAGGATTGCGGCTATCTGGTCGAGTTCGACGTCATGCAGGATGAGAACTACAAGGGCATCACGAGCCGCGGAATCACCTGGCAGCTGAAGGACGACGTGCTTCCTGCTGATTATGCATCGCAAATCGGGGCAAAGATCCAGGCCATCGAGGACGCAATCAAGAAAGGCGATTTTGCAGCATATTCGAAACTCATTGATATTCCTTCGTTTATTGACCAGTGGTTCGTCGTGGAGCTTGCGATGAACAGGGAATACACGGAGCCGAGGTCGCTGTATTCTTATTACAATGGCGGCACTGACAAGCTGCACGCCGGTCCGGTGTGGGACTTTGACCGCGGCACCTTCCAGAATCCTACTAATGCACAGCAGATGGGATCCAGCAGAGTGAAGTCCTATGATGCATTCCTGAGTGCTTTGTCGAAGGTCAGCAAGTCCGGAGGCTACAAGGAGAACCAGCAGCCTTGCCTGTGGTATCCTCTGCTGATGAACGATCCTGAGTTCGTGAGAATGGTCAAGTCGAGATGGTCCGCTCTCTACCCGCATCTGCTCGCTGTCACTGACGAAATAGTTCGCCTCGGTGCGGAGAATGCCCTCTCCTGGGAGTATGACAGCACAATGTGGCCCTGCACCGCTAAGGCACTCAATGCCGGCTATCCGAGCGGCTTCTCCGACTTTGCCGGAGACGAGAATCTCACGAGCTATGAAGCTGTGATTCAGAACCTTATCGGATGCTATCTCGCCCGGCTTGACGGTATGAACACCCTCATCACCAGCGCCACTGCAGAGGGCGGCTTCGCAGTCAGCGAAACGACATTCTGACAATGCTTTTCCAGGCGATGCCTTCGTGACATTCATCTGCACACCCGCCCCACTGTTTAACATAGCTGTGGGGTGGGTAGGCGGTGCAGATGAATGTCACGAGGGGGCCTGCCCACCAGTCTCCACGGCACAAAAAAAGAAAGAGACCGGCGTCTCTGCCAATCTCCCACTTCTCATCTTATTTCGGTACGGATTAGAACCTCTCCTCTGAAGATACGGAAAGTTTCTTGCGTCCGTGACGACGGCGTGCCTTCAGGACGCGGCGTCCGTTTGGTGTCGACATGCGCTCACGGAAACCGTGCTTGTTAATGCGCTTGCGCACAGATGGTTGGAATGTTCTTTTCATTATTTTACGTTTTTATATTATTCAGTTTTCACAAATAGGACTGCAAATTTAGACTATTTTTGGCTGAAATACAAGATTTTTATCAAAAACTTGTCACGATGCGGTGGCCCCGGGAGGATATCCCCGCCAAAAATCCATATTCCACAATTGTCAGGACGAAGAATTATGGCTATATTTGCGGATTGTAACAGGGCTGGACAGACCAGTTAAATAACAACTCAACCAGATGGACACACATTCATTGCTCGCGGTATCCCCGATTGACGGACGATACGCTTCCAAGGCCGAGGCTCTCAGGCCGTATTTCAGCGAATATGCACTCATCCGTTACAGAATCAGGGTGGAAATCGAATATTTCATTGCGTTATGCGAAATTCCTCTCCCTCAGCTGGCGGACATCGACAGGGATAAATTTCCTCAGATGCGCCTGATTTACAAGGATCTGACACCTGAGCAGGCAATGGAGGTCAAGGAAATCGAGTCTGTCACCAACCACGACGTCAAGGCTGTGGAGTATTTCATCAAGCGCAGGTTCAAGGAGATGGGTCTGGAGAAATGGTCCGAGTTCGTGCATTTCGGCCTTACTTCCCAGGACATCAACAACACCTCCCAGCCATTGATGCTCAAGGAGGCCCTGGAGGAAGTCTACATCCCGGCTCTCAGGAGGGTTCTCGATACCGTCACTGAAATGGCCGAGACCTGGAAAGATGTGCCGATGCTCGCCAAGACCCACGGCCAGCCGGCTTCCCCGACAAGGCTTGGAAAAGAGTTCAAGGTATATCAGGTCCGCATCGAGGAGCAGCTCAGGCAGTTCGGCCAACTCACCTATCCGGCCAAGTTTGGCGGCGCTACAGGCAATATGAATGCCCACAAGGTGGCCTTCCCGCAGTTCGACTGGATTGCATTCGGCGACAGATTCACCGCCTCGCTGGGTCTCAGGAGGTCATTCCCGACAACCCAGATTGAGCATTATGACAATCTTGCGGCCATTTTCGACTGCCTCCGACGCATCAACACCATTCTCATTGACTTCAGCCGCGACATCTGGACATATATATCAATGGAGTATTTCCGCCAGAAGGTCAACAAGAACGAGGTGGGCTCTTCCGCAATGCCGCACAAGGTCAACCCTATCGACTTTGAAAATGCTGAAGGCAACCTGGGTATGGCCAATGCCGTATTGACCTTCCTGTCAATGAAACTGCCGATTTCAAGACTGCAGCGCGACCTCACCGACTCCACCGTTCTCAGGAATGTCGGCGTGCCGGTAGCCCACGGCCTGATCGCCTTCGCATCCCTCAGCAAGGGTCTCGGCAAGCTCATTCTCAATGAGGATGCCCTCCACGCAGACCTGGAAAGGAACTGGGCCGTAGTGGCCGAGGCTGTCCAGACCATTCTCCGCCGCGAGGGTTACCCTAATCCGTACGAGACTCTCAAGGCGCTCACCCGCACGGGCAAGGGCATTGACGAGGAGACGATGGAGAATTTCATCACTTCCCTTGAGGTCTCCGACTCCGTCAAGGAGGAACTTCGGGCCATCACCCCATGGAGCTACACCGGATATTAGGCCGGAGCTCTCCGTCAAGGGATGAAGACATTAAGACAATACATTGAAACAGAGATAATTCCGCGGTACGACAGCTTCGATGCGGCGCATAGGCGGGACCACGTGGAGTACGTCATTGCGCAGAGCCTGAAACTGGCGGAGCACTATGATGTGGACAGGGATATGGTCTATGCCATAGCGGCTTATCACGATACCGGCCTGGCAGTGGACAGGAAGACCCACCATCTCGAGTCCGGAAGAATAATCCGTTCCGACCAGAGCCTCAGGCAATGGTTCGATGAGGACCGGATCGAGACAATGGCACAGGCCGTGGAGGACCACAGGGCATCGAGCGACCACGAACCGCGCAGCATATACGGCAAGATTGTCGCCGAGGCTGACCGGCAGATCGATCCCGAGACCATAATCCGCAGGACGGTCCAGTACGGACTTTCGCATTATCCCGGACTGGACAGGGAAGGGCATTGGAACAGGATGCTGGAGCATCTCAATGAGAAATATGCGGAGGGAGGATATCTCCGGCTCTGGATTCCCGAGTCGGACAATGCGGCGAAACTCAGGGAACTGCACGGATTGATCAGGGACAGGGATTATCTGGAAAGCCTGTTCGACAAGTTCTATAAGCCATAGCATTTTCCCTGATATTTTGTATTTTTGCGGGGATTTGACTATGACAGACAAGAAAACTGAATATATCGAAATCAGGGGCGCGGGAGCCCATAACCTCAGGAACGTCAGTCTCGACATCCCGAGGGGGAAGTTCGTGGTCGTGACCGGATTGAGCGGAAGCGGGAAATCCTCATTGGCCTTCGATACCATATACGCCGAGGGGCAGAGAAGATATATGGACACCCTCTCCACATACGCCAAGCATTTCATGGGCGTGCTGGAGAAGCCGGACGTGGAGGAGATCAACGGCCTCAGCCCGATCATTGCCATTGAACAGAAAACGACCGGCAACAATCCCAGATCCACGGTCGGGACCATCACGGAAATATTTGATTTTCTGAGACTTCTCTATGCCAGGGCCTCCAGGGCCTATTCCCCCGTCACCGGAAAGGAAATGGTCAGGTACACCGACGAGCAGATAGTCAGCCTCATAATGGGGAACTATGCCGGGCGGAAATGCATCCTCCTGGCGCCTCTCGTCAGAGGCCGCAAAGGCCATTACAAGGAACTCTTCGACCAGCTCCGCAAACGCGGCTTCACCGAGGTCCGCATTGACGGGGAACTCAGGGATCTTTCCACTGTGACTGCCCTGGACAGGTACAAGGCCCATTTCATCGAGCTTGTGGTGGACAAGCTCAAACCTTCCTCCGGCGATGAGAAACGGGTCAGGGATTCGGTGAATATCGCATTGGGCAGGGGCAAGGGTTCTGTGGCGGTGATGGATATGGAGACCGGGGTTCTCAGCCATTACTCGAAACATCTGGTGGACCCGGACTCGGGAGTCTCCCTCCAGGAGCCGGCCCCGCATTCGTTCTCTTTCAATTCGCCGGAAGGCTACTGCCCTCATTGCAAGGGCCTCGGGATGATAGTGGATGTCAATATGGACACCATCATCCCGGACCGCTCGGTATCCATCGCCGACGGCGGAATTGTCCCTCTCGGCAAGATCAGGGAAACCCGAAAGTATGCTGTAATACATTCAATAGCAAGAAAATACGGTGTCTCGTTATATGCCCCTATAGAGGAATTGCCGGACGAGGTCATTTCCCTGATAGTCTTCGGCTCCGACGAACTTTTCCGTGTCGGGGATGGGACGATGTCCGAGATGGTCTCATTCCCGGGCATTGTGAGCGATATCGACGAGAAGGTGGTATGCCCGGTCTGCCACGGTACGCGTCTTAATGAGCAGACCAACTGCTTCCGCATAGACGGAAAGACAATTTCAGAGGTTGCGGCAATGGAAATGTCCGCCCTTGCAGAATGGCTCCGTGGACTTCCTTCCAGATTGACTCCGAGGGAGAACACCATTGCCAGGGACATATTGAAGGAGCTCGGGGACAGGACGCAGTTCATGCTGGACGTGGGCCTGGATTATCTGTCGCTGGACAGGGCAACTGCCTCATTGTCAGGAGGTGAGAGCCAGCGCATCCGCCTTGCCACCCAGATCGGCTCCAAGCTGGTCAACGTGCTGTATATCCTCGATGAACCGAGCATCGGCCTTCACCAACGGGACAACAGGAAGCTTATCAGATCCCTCAAGGAACTCCGCGACGAGGGCAATTCCGTGATGGTGGTGGAGCACGACGCCGAGACAATGTACAATGCGGACTGGCTCGTGGATGTCGGTCCCGGCGCAGGAGCCGAGGGTGGAAAAATCTGCCTGAACGCTCCGGTGGACGCCCTGCTGAGGGATGTCCCGATAGCTGACGACATGAAGCCTCATTGCATCATAAATGATTCACTTACATTGGATTACCTCAGGGGCAGGGAATCGATTCCGGTGCCGTCGGCCAGGCGCAGGGGCAATGGCCTCACGCTGAGCCTGAAGGGAGCCAGGGGCAATAATCTCAAGAATCTGGACGTGGATTTCCCGCTCGGGATGTTCATAGGCATCAGCGGAGTCAGCGGCAGCGGCAAGTCCACCCTCATCAACGAGACCCTGATGCCGATTCTCAAGAACAAGTTCTACAACTCGAAGATAAAGCCTCTCGAATATGACTCGCTGGAGGGTATCGGCAATATCGACAAGCTCATAGAGATAGACCAGAGCCCGATTGGTCGTACTCCGAGGAGCAATCCGGCCACCTTCACCGGCGTCTTCAACGACATCCGCAACCTTTTCGCCGAGACCAATGATGCCAAGGTCAGGGGCTTCGGGCCGGGACGTTTCTCATTCAACGTGCCGGGAGGCCGCTGCGAGGCCTGCAAGGGTGCCGGAATCAAGGTCATCGAGATGAACTTCCTGCCTTCCGTCAATGTCGTCTGCGACGAATGCCGCGGCCGCAGATATCAGGAGGATACCCTGGCTGTAAAGTATAAGGGCAAGAGTATCAATGATGTACTGGAAATGCCGATCAGCGTCGCCTACGAGTTCTTCAGCGGAATCCCGAAAATCACCCAGAAGCTCAAGGCTCTTGTGGATGTCGGTCTCGGCTATGTGCATCTCGGCCAGTCGGCGGTGACATTGTCCGGAGGTGAGAGCCAGAGGATGAAACTTGCGGCCGAATTGTACCGGAAAGATACCGGAAATACGCTTTATATCCTGGACGAGCCTACCACGGGCCTGCATTTTGAGGATATCAAGATTCTGCTCGGGGTACTGCAGAAACTCGTTGACAGCGGGAACACCGTCATTGTCATCGAGCATAATCTGGATGTGCTGAAATGCGCAGACTACATCTTCGACCTCGGTCCGGAAGGCGGGCGCAGGGGCGGATGCATAGTGGCGCAGGGAACTCCGGAGCAGCTGGCTGCCAACCCTGATTCGACTACCGGTCCCTTCCTTGCGGAAGTGCTTGACAATAAAATATTTGGGAAATGATAGAGAAAGATTCGTTCAAGGTTTTCCTTGCCAACAGCGGTACTGCGTTCGAGGTGCCGTTCCTCAAGAGGCTGAAAGATCTGTCCGATGAGGTCTGTCCTGTGGTGAAAGACAGAAGGACCGGGGCTGAGTATCCGGTGCTTGCTGCCCTTGTGGACCACAAGCTGAAGGAACTGGACTATAAGCTCGCAGTCTCTCACGAGGTGGAGTTCATAGGCTACAATCACCCGGATGGAAAGAGGACGTATCTGCGTTCCCTCTGCTTCGTCCTCCAGAATGCCGTCCGCAGGATTTATCCGGACAAGGTATTGATCATCAATCATTCACTGCCGAGCGGACTGTATTGCACAATATGTGAGAAAGAGCCTCTCGAGGATGGCAGGAGAGCGGTTCATGAACTTGACGACAATGCATTGGCGGAGCTGAAGGAGGAAATGCGCGACATCGTTTCCGCCGACCTTCCGTTCACCAAGGTGAAGATGGAGGCTGCGGCTGCGGAGGAGCTTTTCCTGGCCAACGGACAGCCTGACAAGGCAGCCCTCCTGAAATCCCTCGGGGTGCTGATCTGCAGTGTCTACTATCTTGACGGACAGGCGGATACCTTCCACGGCCCGCTTCTGCCGTCAACCGGATATCTGAAGGTCTTTGACCTTATGCCATACGGCGAGGGCTTCTGTCTCCAGTTCCCTTCGGACAATGATTTCAACAAGGTCATTCCGGTCAGGAAGCAGTCCAGGATAGCATCCACGCTCATGGACTACGCCGATTGGTGCTCCATCATAGGGGTCAACGGCATTGGTACATTGAACAAGGCCGTGCTCGCCGGCGAGGCTTCCCGCCTGATCAATCTCGCCGAGGCTCTTCACGAGAGGAATTATGCCGCCATCGCCGACAAGATTTACGAGAAGCGGGGACAGGTCAAGATTGTCTTCATCGCCGGCCCGTCTTCGAGCGGAAAGACATCCTCCTCTCTCCGTCTTGCCCTGCAGTGCCGTGTGCTGGGTCTCCAGCCTAAGGTCATCGAGCTGGACAACTATTTCGTGGACAGGGAGCATACCCCGAAGGACAGCGACGGAAATTATGATTTCGAGGCTCTGGAGGCAATGAACCTGAAACTTCTCGGGGAGCAGCTCAATGACCTTCTCGCCGGCAAGGAAGTGGAGCTTCCGAAATTTGATTTCAAGGAGGGAAGAGGCTATCCTTCCGGGAAGCGTATCTCATTGGGAGAGAAGGAGATATTGATAATGGAGGGTATCCATGCCCTGAATCCGGACATGGTTCCTGGCGTGGACAATTCCCGCATATTCAGGGTTTATGCATCGGCATTGACCTCGCTCAATGTGGATGAGAACAACAATATTTCCACCTCGGACAACCGGCTTCTGCGACGCATGGTGCGCGACAACAGGGTCAGGGGCATTACTCCGGAGGAGACCATTCTCCGCTGGCACAGCGTGCGCAGGGGCGAGAACAGGAACATTTTCCCTTTCCAGGAGAATGCCGATGCGAACTTCAATTCAGCGCTCATCTATGAGCTGCCGATGCTGAAATACTATGCAGAGCCGCTTCTGAGGCGTATTGCGCCGTCTTCTCCGGCATATACCGAGGCGGTGAGGCTGCTCAAGTTCCTGGACTATATTGTGGCCCTTTCGCCTTCCGAAATCGCCTGCATCCCTCCGACTTCGATAATGAGGGAGTTCATCGGAGGCCAGACTTTGTAAAGCCTGTTGGCATTGTAAAGGATATTGTGTAAATTTGGAGAACTAAATTCTTACAGCAATGAAAAAGTATGTTTGCAAAATCTGCGGATACGAATATGATCCGGCAGTCGGAGATCCGGACAACGGAATCGCTCCGGGAACCGCTTTCGAGGATATTCCTGAGGATTGGGCCTGCCCTCTCTGCGGAGTAGGCAAGGATGATTTCGAGCCGGTTGACTAACCGGCCCGTCACAATCCGGGATTACTTCATTTCACCCTCGGCCTTCATGAGGTTGACATTGACCATCCTGGCCTCGATGCCGGCGTCAATGTATTCTGAGTGGGCCTGAAGCCAGGCGCTGTGAGCCGACAATGCTGTGTTGGTCGTCACGGCGCCATTCTTTACGCCCGAGGCTGCCATGCGGAGGTTTTCCTCAGCGCTGTCGAGATTGCTCTCCGCCATCGAGACCTTCTCCATTGCCTCCTCCATCTGCTTCTCGAGCTGGGCAACCTGAAGCGTGATCATTTCGCAGGCGTCCTGATACTGGCTTCTGTACAGGGCAGCCTCGGCCTTGGCCTTGCGGGTCTTCTGCGTCGCCTCCATTCCGTGGAAGATAGGCACGTTCACGGCAACGCCCACGCTGAACGTTCCTCCCCATTTGTTGGTTATTCCATTGGAGGTCGTGGGGTTGGTGAACAGATAGCCTGCAGTGAGAGCCACCTTCGGCATCATGTCCGCGCGGGCAACGCGCACTTTCTGGTCATATATTTTCGCGGCGAGGTCGAGGCTCCGGGTCTCCGGCCTGTCGGCCAGGACCTCGTCCATTGCCTTTTTCTCCCTCATTTCCGGAAGCGGAATCTCTTCCGCATTCTCGTCAGCGAGCATTATGTCTGAATCGAGGGGCAGACCTATTTCCTTGCACAGCAGCATCTTGGCCAGGACAAGTCCGTTCGTTGCCTTGGTCTTCATCATATTGGCCTCATTGACTTTCACCTTTATGGAAAGTGCGTCGGACTTGGTCGCCATTCCCGCATTTACGGCAGCATCAACATCCTTCTGCATTCTCGTGAGCAGTTCGGCGTAGTTTTCGGCCAGTTTCTTCTTCGCCGCAATGGATACAATCTGCCAGTAGGCCTGGTCCACGGTGGTCAGGATGTCCTGATACTCCTTGTCGTAGGAGGAGCGGGCCAGTTCCTCGGCCAGGTCGGCTATGCGGTTCGCCGCCACGATTTTGCCGCCGGCGAAGACTGGCTGCTGCAGGCTGACTCCGGCAATGAAAATGTTGTGCACGTCCAGATGGAAGGCGTCGTCCAGCTCCGACCCGAGCTGGTTCAATGCGGCGCTGATGTCAGTCTGTCCCAATGCTCCGATGACGGTCTGCCAGAGCGGACTCTGCATGTATTCGGCCGCCGCTGCGGGATTCGATATGATGGCCTGCTGGAGATTGCCCATGAATTCGTTCAGTGAGCCCTGGGCGAGGTCGCCTGCGTGTGTCAGTTTGTCAGACATGTCGTCGCTGATGAGCGAGATGGACTTGTCCCTGTACATGTAGGCTCCCGTGCCGCTGATGTTCGGGTAGTAGTTGGCCCTTGCGATTTTCCGGTCATAGCCGGCCATTTCCACCTTGATTCTTTCCTGTTCCAGCTTCCTGTTGTTGCTTACTGCCATCTCCCGGCATTGTTCAATGTCGAGGATCTGCTGTCCGTAAACTGCTGCCGGAATGGCAAAGAACAGCAATGCGGACATGATTCTGCGTGATATTGTCATATTGTTCAGTTTTTCAGATTTGTCCGGTTTCCGCCCATTCGGGCCGAATCCTCGCCTAATTCTGCAAATTAGTTGCCAAAAAGTAGAGAGAAATCGCCCTCCGGCAGTACTAAAATGCCTGATAATTGTTCAAAATGTCGGATTTTTGGAAGTTTGTAAATATTAATCGGTTTCATTATCTTTGTGAGTGTAGATTCGCATTGGTATGGAAGAAGTATTGCACAACATCAGCATCAAGAAATTCAGGAGCAGATTTCCTGATGCTCCAGGCTCGGCCCTCGGGGATGACCTCCTGATCGCCGACCTCCGCTATGCGAGAGCATTGAGCGTATTCAAGTATCCTTTCCGTTTTGACGGATATATCATCATCTTCTGCATTTCCGGCAAGATTACAATGGAGGTGAATCTGGACTCGTTCCAGGTAGGTGCCAGCTCGCTTGTCCTGAATGTGCCCGGAAACATCATCAGGGTGTCGGATGTGGATTCGGATGCCAAGGACCTGCGTTTCATAGTTGTGGCAATGTCCAAGAGCTTCATGCAAGGCGTACGCTTCGACTTCAACCGCCTTTTCAATGACAGCATGGCCCTGTTCGACTATCCTTGCATTAGGCTGGACCGCAGGGAGAGAAGGCTTTGCCGCCAGTACCTCGACCTTGCCTCCGTGCTTCTGAACAGCGAACTCCCGAACAAGAAGGAAAGCATAGGGGCCCTGATATCCTCGATTTCCTATGTGCTCGGGTCCGTCTGGACGAAGAAACTCACGGCTGTCGAGCACAAGACCCAGCAGGCGCCTTCAGCCAAGGCCAAGAATGTGTACGACCAGTTCCTCAGGCTTGTCACCGAATATCATACGTCGGAGCGCAATATGAAGTTCTATGCCGATAGGCTGTGCCTGACCCCGAAATACCTCTCCAAGCTGGTCAAGACCGTGAGCGGGCGCTCCGCCCCGGACTGGATTGACGCATTCGTGGTTCTGGAGGCCAAGAATCTTCTGAAGTATTCCGACCTGTCGATTAAAGAAATAGTTGGCAAGCTGAATTTCCCGAACCAGTCAGTTTTCTACAAGTTCTTCAAGTCCCATACAGGAAAAACGCCGAGCCAGTACCGAAATGAGTAGCATTCTGGCCTTCTTTGCCGCATTGACGCTGGCAGCCGGCATTCATCCGAAAGATACGATCGCGGAAGCCGTGGTGGTTTCCTCCGTAAAGCAGAGCCTGAAGATTCCAGAGGTGGCTTCCCCGGTGACGTCTGTCACATTGTCCGCCATCGAGGACAGGGGGATTTCCGCTCCGAGGAATCTTTCCGCCGTTGTCCCCGGACTGCATATCCCGGATTACGGCTCCGCCATGACGTCTTCCATCTATATGCGTGGACTCGGCTCCAGAATTGACAATCCGGTCGTCTCTCTCTACGTTGACGACGTGCCTGTCCTGGACAAGAACAATTACGACTTCCAGTTTGTGGATGTCCGGCGGGCGGATATGTTCCGGGGCCCGCAGGGTACATTGTACGGCAGGAATTCAATGGTGGGGATACTCTCCGTGGAGACATTGGCCCCTTCCGTGTATCAGGGTATCAGGGGCGGCGTCGAATACGGCTCAGCCAATACTGTCGGGGCCAGGGTTTCGATGTACAGGGGGCGCTCGGGCACTTCCGTTGCCTACAGGCATTCCGACGGCTTCTATGTCAATGACTATGACGGACGGGACTGCGACAAGTCCGACGCTCTGTATCTCCGGGTGCGCTGCGAGCTTGACAATACCAGGGTGAAGATGGACAATCATTTCTCCATTTCCCTTCACAAGCAGGGCGGATATCCTTACAGATTGTGGCAGGACGGCGTTCTGCAGCCGGTGAACTACAATGACAAAAGCGGGTACAGGCGTCTGAGCTTTACGGACGGCTTCAGGGCCGAGCTGCTGACCGGAGGATGGAAAATGAATTCCGTGACCAGCCTGCAGCTTCTCTTCGACTCGATGGATCTGGACCAGGACTTCACTCCAAAGTCAATGTTCACATTGAATCAGACTCAGAGGCAATATGCTGTAACGCAGGAACTTATTTTCAAGCCGGTTTCCAAGCCGGAGTGGTGGGACAGCCAGACGGGTTTTTTCTGCTTCGCCAAGTACAACAATATGAGCGCCCCGGTCCGCTTCCTCCGGGACGGTATCAATTCCCTTATCTTGGACAATGCCAATGCGAATATTCCGGAGGCTTTCGGAACTCTCGACATCATTGAGGAGCAATTCCCGATAGGGAGCGATTTCGGCATCTTCACATACAATGCGGCCTTGTACCACGAGTCTTATTTCAGGCTGGGGAGATGGCTGCTCACGGCAGGCGTCAGGATTGACCACGAGGGCAATTTCATGAATTATGACAGCCGAGCCGACGTGAATTTCATCCTTTCTCCCTCGATGAAGGAGCCTTATCTCCTCCATACGCGTTATGAAGGCAGCATCTCGAATTTCTACTTCCAGGTCCTGCCGAAAATCTCGGCGCTCTACCGGATAGGGGAGAACGGAGACAAGTTCAGTGGGCAGGTATTTGCCACTGTGTCAAAAGGTTACAAGTCCGGCGGCTTCAATACTCAGATCTTCTCCGACATTCTCCAGAACAGGATGATGACGGATATGATGGGCGCTCTCGGGGTGCATCTTGACTCGGAAGGGGAGGGCCCCGATGCCGGGAATACCACTTACAAGCCTGAGACGTGCATGAATTATGAGGCTGGGGTGCGCCTGGCTTTCAACGGGGGAGGCCACAGGCTGACAGCCGCGCTGTCCGCATTCTACCTGCAGTGCAGGAATCAGCAGATCACGGTTTTTCCTCCCGGCAAGAGTACCGGCCGCATGATGGCCAATGCTGGCCGCTCCCGCAGCTGCGGAGTCGAGGCGGAGCTGGCCTGGAGGTGGAAGGGACTGTCTCTCCAGGCTTCAGGCAGTGTGCTCAATGCTGTGTTCAAGGAGTACAATGACGGACGCAATGATTACTCGGGCAATGTCATCCCATATTCTCCGTTGTCCACTCTTTTTGCCCTGGCGGCGTATTCATTTGCGTTCGACCATCCATTTTTCCGGTCATTGGAGATTTCGGCTGACGTTACCGGAACTGGAAAGATTGTCTGGGACGAGGCAGGGGAGTTCAGCCAGGCTCCCTATTACATCCTTGGCGCCGGGCTCAGGCTCGGTCTGCCGCATTCCGCCGTTTTCCTGCGCGGCAGCAATCTGACAGGTACGGAATATGATACATTTTATTTCAAGTCGGTTGGCAACAGCTTTTTCCAGCGCGGCAAACCTTTCAGGCTAACTTTAGGTGCAGATTTTAATTTTTAATAATAACATTATGATCATGAAAAAATTATCCTTTATTGCGGCCATCATGGCCCTTTTCCTTTGCGGGTGTGAGAAGAATCCGGACAATGGCGGACAGGAGCCGCAGCCGGGGACTCTTTCTTTCTCCGGTACAATGACAGTGGTTTTCAGAGGTGAGACGGTTCCTTCTGAAGATGTTGAAATTAGCGTGTCCTACGAGGAGGACGGAACCCTCTCGCTGTTATTCAACCAGGTAAAGTTCGTGCCTCAGATGCCGGTGTCCCTGGATGTCAAGGTGGCAGGGATAAAATATATCTACAAGGACGGCGTGGTTACATTCGCAGGTGACGGCATTGTCCCGACGTACGGACTTGTTGATGCCGAGATGCCGGAATATACCGTTACCGGGCTGACCGGAACCATTTCCGGCAATAAACTCAGGTTCTCTCTCAATTTCGGTGCTGTTCCGACTTCATACGAGGGATCCCAGCTGCTTTCGGAGTAAGTAATCCTCAAATAATAACCTGCATCATTTTTAAAATCTTTTCGGTCCATATTTCCTCCCTCATCAGTCACATAGCTACGGCTATTGTCCGGTCCGACTGCCGTCGGCTGCTCGCTGCAAACGTCCACCGGACGTTTGGCTTACCGCTCACGACCATCTTCGGGTGAAAATCTGACCTCGAAAATCTAATTCAAATCTGACGCAATTTATTATTTTCATATTACTAATTCTCCTTTTTCAGGTAAATTATTGACTTTTTGTATGCCATTTTTTTCGTGGAACGCATACCGATTCCCGAAAAAAATGGCTAACTTGCAAGATGTAGGACTTGTACATTTGACCACGTTGACAGGCCTGAATTAAGAATGAATAATCATCATCATACTATAACTAAACTAACAACTACATGAGTAAAGACATTTCAAGAAGGTCGTTCCTGAAGACAGGTACGGCTGCTGCTGTCGGGCTTTCGATGGCGCCGGGCATGTTCGCTGCCCCAGCTTCCAAAAAGAAGGCGGCTCCTGCCCCGATGGACAGAAAACTCAAGATTCTCGGCGTAGGTATCGGAGGCCGCGGTGCGGCTGTCCTCAGCGCACTTGAGACGGAGGAAATCATCGGACTCTGCGACGTGGATACCAAGTACGCCGCACACGTTTTCGACCGTTATCCGAATGCGAAGAGGTACACCGATTACCGCAAGATGTATGAAGAACTTCTCGACGAGGCAGATGCGGTGGTGGTTGCGACTGCGGACCACACCCACGCAATCATTGCAGCCGAGGCTATTGCCGCCGGAAAGCACGTTTACTGCGAGAAGCCTCTCGTGCATTCAATATATGAGGCCCGTCTTCTCACCAAGCTGGCCGAGAAGCATCACGTAAGTACCCAGATGGGCAACCAGGGTGCATCCGAGGCAGGTGTGAGAAAGGTCTGCGAGTGGATTTGGAATGGTGAAATCGGCGAGGTTACCAAGGTTGAGGCTTTCACCGACAGGCCTATCTGGCCACAGGGCCTTCATAGGCCTGAACAGGTTGAGGAAATTCCTTCGACTCTCAACTGGGACTGCTTCATCGGCCCTGCTCCGATGAGACCTTACAACTCGATCTATACTCCTTGGAATTTCCGCGGCTGGTGGGATTTCGGTACCGGCGCTCTCGGCGACATGGCCTGCCATATTCTCCATCCGGTGTTCAAGGCATTGAATCTCAAATATCCTGTCAGGGCCCAGGCAAGCTCCACCACTGTTCTTACGGAGTCTGCTCCTAATGCTGAGATGATCAAGTTCGTGTTCCCGGCCAGGGACAATATGCCTAAGGTTGCAATGCCTGAGGTGGAGGTTATCTGGTACGACGGCGGTCTCAAGCCTGAAAGGCCTGCAGGTCTTGCTCCGGGCAAGGATCTCAACTATCAGGGAGGCGGCGTGATTTTCCACGGTACCAAGGATACTCTTATCTGCGGATGCTACGGCCGCGAGCCATATCTTCTTTCCGGCCGCAATCCTGAAGTGCCTCACGTGCTCAGGGAGATTACTCTTTCTCACCAGCAGGACTGGGTACGTTCCTGCAAGGAGCCTTACGAGACCAGGGTAAAACCTGCTTCAGATTTCTCCGAGGCCGGTCCTTTCACCGAGATGGTTCTCATGGGTGTGCTCGCAGTCCGTCTTGCAGCCCTTAACATCGAGCTTGAGTGGGATGGCGAGAACATGAGGTTCACCAATATCCCTGACGATGCCACTATCAGGACTGTCATCCAGGACGGATTCTCCATCAAGGACGGTCATCCGACATTCAAGACCGTGTACACCGATCCTGTGAATGCGAACGAATATGCGAAGGAGCTCATCAAGCATACATACCGCGAGGGATGGAAGCTTCCTGATATGCCTGAATAACAGATAGTTGGATATTTTAATTCTTTATGACAATGAAAAAGACACTTTATACATTATCGGTCATTGCAATGGCCGCAGCTGTCGCTTCCTGCGGCAGCAAGACGAAGGCTCCTGCCGAGATTGTGTTCGAGCAGGGGGAAACGGTCGAGACAAAGGTTGCCAATGAGGGTGCTCCTGAGTATATCAGGGTTGACAAGCCTCAGGTGGACCTGGCTTCAGTCCCGGTTGACAAGGATGGATACTATGTTCTTTTCGACGGCACTTCTCTCAATGGATGGCGCGGCTACGGCAAGGACAATGTGCCTTCAAGATGGACTGTTGAGGACGGCTGCATCAAGTTCTCAGGCACCGGTACCGGCGAGGGCCAGACCGGCGAGGGTGGCGACCTTATTTTCGCCCGCAAGTTCAAGAACTTCATTCTCGAACTCGAGTGGAAGGTTTCGAAGGGTGGCAACTCAGGTATCTTCTACCTTGCGCAGGAGGTAAAGACTGTCCGCGAGGACGGCTCTGAGAAGTATGAGCCTATCTATATCTCATCTCCTGAGTATCAGGTGCTTGACAATTCGAATCATCCGGATGCTTTTCTCGGGGTTGACGGCAACCGCCAGTCTGCATCCCTCTACGACATGATTCCTGCGAAGCCGCAGAACTCCAATGCTTTCGGTGAGTGGAACAAGGCTAAGATCATGGTTTACAAGGGTACTGTTGTTCACGGACAGAATGATGCCAATGTTGTCGAGTATCATCTGTGGACAGACCAGTGGACCCAGATGCTCCAGGCTTCGAAGTTCTCCCAGGAGAAGTGGCCTCTCGCATTCGAGCTTCTCAACAATTGCGGTGGCGAGAATCATGAGGGTTATTTCGGTCTCCAGGATCACGGGGATGATGTCTGGTACAGGAATATCCGCATCAAAGTCATGGAATAAGTCCGATGAAGAAGATTTTGCTTTATATGGCAGTTCTGCTGGGCGGCATCGCTGGATGCTGCCCGGGGACTGCTGAGCCTGCCCGGAAGGAAATTGGTGTCCAGCTGTACAGCCTCAGGGAACTTATCGGCAATGCGGAGAAGTATGCAGAGAACCATGAGGAGGTTTTCAAGGCTCTCGCCGAGTTTGGATATACCTCTGTGGAGGCTGCGAATTACAGAGATGGCCTTTTCTACGGTGTTTCTCCCGAGCAGTTCAGGGCTGATGTCGAGGCTGCGGGCCTGAGGGTTATGTCTTCTCACGTCGGAAGGGGTCTTTCGAAGAAGGAGCTTGCCTCCGGCGATCTTTCTGCCGCATTGGAGTGGTGGAAGGAATGCATCGCTGCCCACAAGGCCGCCGGGATGGAGTACATTGTTGTCCCTCATATCGGCCTTCAGGAGAGTCTTGCCGACCTTCAGACTTATTGCCGTTATCTCAATGAAATCGGACGTCTCTGCAGGGAGAACGGCATTCTCTTCGGCTATCACAATCATTCTCACGAGTACAGGAAGACCGAGGACAAGGTAATGCTCGACTATATGCTGGAGAATACTGATCCTGAACTTGTTTTCTTCCAGATGGATGTGTACTGGACTGTTTATGGACAGGCTGCTCCGGTGGAGTATTTCGCAAAGTATCCTGGCCGTTTCACAATGCTCCATATCAAGGATCATTACGAGATTGGTCAGAGCGGCATGGTCGGTTTCGACGCAATTTTCCACAATGCTGATAAGGCCGGTCTCCGTGACATCGTAGTGGAGATTGAGGGCTTCAGCACGGGTGACTGGCGTACCAGCATGAAGATGTGCGCCGACTATCTCCTCGATGCTCCGTTTATGAAGCCTTCATACAGATAGATTCCTGCGCGGGTCCTACAGTGGTTATTTTTCCTGCTCGGGTCCTACAGTGGCTATTCTTACTTAGGTCCCGCCGTGGATATTTTTCATACTCAGGTCTCGCCTTGGCGGGGCCTGAGTTGCATTGGCGTCATTGCGCACGGTATGTTTTCATTGTAATGTAACGCGGGAGCCGGAATGATACCTCATTTCGCAGGACTTGCCTCCCTCGGCACTAGAGGGAGGAGCCCAAACGCAGTTTGGGAGGGCCTGGTCCGGAGAAATGAGGTACCATTCCGGCTCATGGCATTGACGTAGAACTATATTTGCGACGAACCTTCCATGCTGGAGGGCTGAATCGTGGACGGTTCAAGGTCAAAAGGGTGAACCATCCACGCTGGAGGTTGATATCATGGAAGGTTCAATATCTAGGGGCGAACCTTCCACGCTGTATGCCCGAATCGTGGACAGTTCGAGGTCAAAATGGTGAACCATCCACGCTGGAGGTTGATATCATGGAAGGTTCAATATCTAGGGGCGAACCTTCCATGCTGGAGGGCTGAATCGTGGACGGTTCAAGGTCAAAAGGGCGAACCATCCACGCCGGTAGTCGATATTATGGACGGTTCATGTCTCAGAAGCGAACCTTCCACGCTGTATGCCCGAATCGTGGACGGTTCAAGGTCAAAAGGGCGAACCATCCACGCCGGTAGTCGATATTATGGACGGTTCATGTCTCAGAAGCGAACCTTCCACGCTGGAGTGCTGAATCGTGGACGGTTCGAGGTCAAAAGGGCGAACCATCCACGCTGGTAGTCGATATCGTGGACGGTTCAATATCTAGGGGCGAACCTTCCACGCTGTATGCCCGAATCGTGGACGGTTCGAGGTCAAAATGGTGAACCATCCACGCTGTAGGTCGATATCATGGAAGGTTTAAATCTTAAGCACGAACCTGCCACGAAGCACCTTTAAGCAGACGAAGTCTGCGATGGCGGCATCAGCCGCCGCGCGAAGAACAGCGAAGCTTTGGCCTTGAGGCGATGGTGCGCCCGAAGCGCGCTCCCCCGTAATGGGGGCAGGGGGGAAATCTAAACGGGGCAGGGGGGAAATCGGAACAGGCAGGGGGGGAAATAAAAGAGGAATGGCTCGCATCTCCCGACGCAAGCCATTCGCAATTCTAACCTAAAACTTAACCTATGAAAAAACTATTCGATAGGAAATATTGCAATATCCATGCCGACGTAATCTTTAATTTGTTCAAATTGGAGCCATTTTTGGCCGTATAAGGATGACGTCGGACGGGATTATTCAGAAACTGTCGTATCCTCTTCTGCTTTTTCTGCAGGGAGAGATGCTGGGTCGAGCTTGACGCTGATGATTCTGACATCCGAAACCGGCCTGTCGCGCCTGTCTGTTGCCACTTTGGCGATTTTGTCGATGACATCGAGTCCTTCCACTGTCTCGCCGAAGACCGTGTACGCTCCGTCAAGCTGGGCGCAGGTCTCCTCGTTCTGTACAAGATAGAACTGGGAGCCTGAACTTTCCCTTTCCGGGTTGGCTGCATCGCCCCTTCTTGCGGCAGCGAGAGCACCCTTCTTGTGACGGTATTCCGGAACAATCTCAGCAGGGATAGTGTATCCCGGACCACCCTGGCCGTATTTGTCAACCAATGTCGTGTCCTTGGTGTTAGGGTCGCCGCCCTGAATCATGAATCCGTCGATTACCCTGTGGAAGAGGATGCCGTCATAGAATCCGGAGAGGGCGAGCTTTTCGAAATTGGCCTTGTGCTTCGGAGTCTTGCTGTAAAGCTTGACCTTGATCGTTCCGAGGTTGGTCTGAATGTCGAAAATCGGCTCTTCCGCGAGCTTCTCCATCATTGCCTCGGCCTCGGCCACTTTCTCGGCCTGCTTCAGCGAGTCTTCAAGTGCGGCCTGAGCGGCCTCTGACTCCGCTTTCCTGGAATTGTTGCCGCAGCTTGCCGCAATGATGCCGGCTGCAATTACGCATATTGCCGGGAAAAAAAACTTTGTCATTTCCTTCATTTTCATCAATGTTTAGAATAGTCGAAATACAATAGTCGTTTCCTTATGAAAAAGGATGACAGTATATCTCTTCTGCCATCCCTCAAAGTGCTTCGGACGGGACTCGAACCCGTACAGGCATTCCTGCCCAAGGGATTTTAAGTCCCTCGTGTCTACCATTCCACCACCAAAGCATCCAGACTGCAAAGATATGAAAAATTCATATATTTCGCCACAGAAGAATGAGTTTCGCCAAAAAAGTGTTCGCAAAGGATGAAAATAAACTCAAATATTTGTTTATGGGGATGAATAATTTTAATTTTGCCTTGGATATGTTGAAAATTGGCGACTTTTATACCAATTTTTAAGCCAAATACGAATATAAAATTACTACAAAACATTAATAAAATGGGACTTTTAAATGGAAAAGTAGCTCTCATCACCGGAGCTGCGCGAGGTATTGGAAAGGCAATAGCTCTCAAGTATGCTTCTGAAGGAGCTGACGTCGCTTTCACCGATCTCGTCATCAATGAGGCTGCCGAGCAGACCATCAAGGAACTCGAGGCTTTCGGCCACAAGGTAAAGGGATATGCTTCCAATGCTGCCGACTTTGAGCAGACCAAGCAGGTAGTTGACCAGGTAATGGCTGATTTCGGCCGTATCGACATTCTTGTGAACAATGCCGGAATCACCAAGGACGGACTCATGCTCAGGATGACTGAGGCGCAGTGGGATGCCGTAATCAATGTAAACCTCAAGTCTGCATTCAACTTCATACACGCAGTTACCCCGATCATGGCGAAGCAGAGAGGCGGAAGCATCATCAACATGTCTTCAGTGGTAGGCGTTTCCGGAAATGCCGGACAGTGCAACTATTCCGCATCCAAGGCCGGCCTCATCGGTCTTGCCAAGTCGATTGCCAAGGAGATGGGACCTCGCGGTATCCGCGCCAACTGCATTGCCCCGGGATTCATCATGTCTGATATGACAGCCGCTCTTCCTGAGGAAGTGCGCGAGCAGTGGATGAAGACGATTCCTCTCCGTCGCGGCGGTACTCCTGAGGATGTTGCCAATGTGGCTCTCTTCCTTGGAAGCGAACTTTCATCCTATGTCAGCGGACAGGTTATCCACGTCTGCGGTGCGATGAACTGCTAATTTAAAAGCTTCGGTACAGGGGGGGCTACGGCCCCCTTTTCTTTTTTTAGAAATATCTCTTCTCGCGGTGGTCGAGAGCTATGAATATGGAAAGCATTATGGTGAATGCCCATAGCGACGACCCTCCGTAACTCATGAATGGAAGAGGAATGCCAATGACCGGCATTATGCCGATTGTCATTCCGATGTTTATAAGAAGATGCATGAACAGGCAGCTTGCGAGACAGTAGCCGTAGATTCTGGTGAAACTCTCCCTGCTGTGTTCGGCATCTTTTGTTATAAGCCATATCAGGCCGACGTACAACGCAATGACTGTGAAGCATCCCAGGAAGCCCCATTCCTCTCCGACCGTGCAGAAAATGAAGTCGGTGCTCTGCTCCGGGACGAAGCCGTATGTCGTCTGGGTACCGTTGAGATATCCCTTACCGGTCAGGCCTCCGGAGCCGATGGCGATCATCGACTGGTTGACATTGTATCCTACTCCCGAAGGGTCCTCCTTCATTCCGAGAAGGACCTCGATCCTCTTGCGCTGGTGGTCCTGAAGGATATTGTAGAAAATGAAGTCCACCGAGAAGACCATCATTATGCCGGCAATCATTGTCAGTGTGGATACTCCGGCGAACGAGTCCCTGTATTTGAGGGCGAAGAAGATTACGGCAGGGACAGACAGGCCTATCAGCCCTAGCAGGATGTACAATGGCTTCACGGCGTACAGGAAGCCCCATGCCGACGCATCTGCGGCGATGGCCATGGCTTCATTGACGGCTTCCTCGCCGGCCTCCGCGTTTGCGGCCGCCTCGCTCAGCCCGGGTATCAGGGCATTCTGGAGGAGGGTCCACAATTGCGGTATATATGCCAGCAGGATTATGACTGCCGCTGCACACAGGAGCCATTGCAATGAGTTCCTGTGATTGAGGGCATTGCCTGCCGCAATGATGCCGAGCAGCCAGAGGATGGCAGTGTATGGGGATGTGGTCAATGTCAGTATGAATATAAGGATGGCCACTCCTATCAGGGTGATCAGCCAGCCGGAAAGGCCCTCGCGGTACAGCACGAATATGAATCCCACATATACCAGTGCCGAACCTGTCTCGCTCTCCCCGAGAATCACCAGCATAGGCAGGGCAATGACGGCGGCAACCGTGAGGAAATTCGAGAACCTGGTCAGCTTGAATCCCGGTCTGCTCATTATGAATGCGAGAAGGAGCGAGGTGGTTATCTTTGAAATCTCAGCCGGCTGGAACCGGACAGGTCCGAAGGCGAACCAGGACCTGGAGCCCTTGACCTCGACTCCGAGGAAAATCACGGCGACAAGCAGGAACAGAACCATTATGTACAGCAGCCCCGCCCCGCTCTCCCACAGGTTCGAGGGAATGAGGAAAACAATGAGGCTTCCGAGGCCGAATGCCGTCAGAATCCATATGAACTGTTTTCCGCTGTTGACGCTGAAGTCCAGGATGCCGGTGTTCTCACCTCCGTGGATGGAGGCATATATGTTGACCCATCCTATGAAAACCAATGCCAGATAGATGAAGACAAGTTTCCAGTCGTATGTCTGCCAGAATGGCCTTCCGCTACGATAACTTCCCATACGTCAATATGTTTTGACACGAGACATCAGATCTCCATTCAACATTCTTTCCTCCAGGGGCTTCCTCTTGTCGCTGATTTGTCCCGTAAGGTATTTTTCCACGAGAAGGGAGGCTATAGGCGCCGACCATGTGGCTCCGAATCCCGCATTCTCCACATAGGCCGCCACGGCGATTTTCGGGTTGTCCATAGGCGCGAAGCAGATGAATACGGAGTTGTCCGCTCCTCTCGGGTTCTGCGCCGTTCCTGTCTTTCCGCAGATGTCCAGGCCCTCGACGGCAGCAATGCTGGCTGTACCTCCTGAGCCGAATCCGCTGTTGACGGCCTTCCACATTCCCTTTATGACCTTCTTGAAATTGGTGGTGTCCACCATGGTGTACTGCTTCTCCCTGAATTTGTCGTCAATCCTGAGAGAGTCGGAATCCTTGACAATGTGGGGAATGTAGTAGTAGCCCCTGTTGGCGACAGTGGCGCACATGTTGGCAATCTGGAGAGGCGTGACTCCGATTTCGCCCTGTCCGATGGAAATGGAGATGACAGTGGTGAACTTCCAGCCTCCCTTGCCATAGATCTTGTTGTAATAGTTTGAGGTAGGTATGGTTCCGCCGAGTTCGGCAGGGAAGTCGCTTCCGAGCTTGTGCCCGAAGCCGAAGCTTGATACATAATCGTGCCACTTGTCGAGCGCCTCCGCCTGGCTTCCGTATTTCCTGTTTTCCAGGATATTCCTCATCACATAGCAGAAATACCCGTTGCAGGACATCATTATGGCATCCTCGAGGTCAAGAGGGGAGCGGTGGGCGTGGCATCCCAGCTTGTGTTTTCCGAAATAGTATCCCTTGTTGCAGGGATATGTGTATTCCGGCTTGAGTACTCCTTCCTCAAGGCCAATGAGGCCGTTCACGAGTTTGAACACCGAGCCCGGAGGGTATGGAGCCTGCACGGCGCGGTTGAACATAGGCTTGTGCGGGTCGCTGACAATCTCCTTGTAATGCTTTCCTATGTCCGCCAGCATCTCGACGTCGATTCCCGGGCTGGAAACCATCGTCAGAATCTCCCCGGTGGAAGGCTCTATGGCTACCAGACTGCCTACCTTGTTCTGCATCAGGAGCTGGCCGTATTGCTGCAGGTCGGCGTCGATGGTGGTCACTATGTCCTTGCCGGGAATGGCTTCCTTGTCCATCTCGCCGTCCTTGTACCTGGTCTGTATCTGGTTGTGGGAGTTCCTCAGATAGATGTGATAGCCCTTTTCGCCCTTCAGGTCGGCTTCCCTTGCCGCCTCGAGGCCGGTCTTGCCGGCATAGTCTCCGGGCCGGTATTCGCCAGGATGCCTGCTGATGTAGGACTGGTCCACCTCGGACACATAGCCGAGAAGATTGCCTCCTGCATTGAAAGGATAGTCCCTGATGCTCCTGACCTGTCCCCTGAAACCCGGAAACTTGTACTGGATTTCGGAGAACTTCATATATTTCTCGGCGGAGAGCTGCTTCATCATTATGACGGACTGGTAGCCGATTCTCCTCCTGTTCTTCCTGTATTCGGCCATCTTGCTTCTGATGAAGTCCGGTTCCACTTCCAGGACGCTGGCGAGCAGGAGGGTGTCGAATTCCGTGACTTCCTTGGGCGTCACGAGAATGTCGTAGGCCACTTTGTTGCCGACTATGATCTTTCCGTTCCTGTCATAGATCACGCCTCTGGTCGGGTAGATGATGTCATACACCATCGAGTTGTTGGATGCGTCGATCTTGTAGCGGTCGTCGATGATCTGTATGTAGAAAATCTTGGCGATGAGAATTCCCGCCATAATGAGAAGACCGATTCTCAGCTTGTTGGCCCGTTCGAGTTTCATCTCATCTTCCTCCGTAAGGGTCCAGAACCCTGGCCGCCAGCAATGAGATCAGCACTCCAGATATCAGCGAGCATCCGAATCTGATAAGGTTGAACAGGATAGGCCTTGCCGGGCCTCCGTCTGCAGCGATGTAGAAAAGCAGGAAAACGGCATAGGCCACGGAGATGGCGAACGTCATCTTCAATGCACCGAATTTCCTGATCGAGATATCCTCGTCGAGCAGGCTTATCTCCTGGCCGAAGATCCAGTCGCAGAGAGTTCTGCGGACAGCCGCCACGGGGAGGAGGGCGAAGACGTTCAGCCCGATTGTCCCTTCGGCGAGCAGATCGGTCGCCAGGCCTGTGGCGAATGCGACCAGCATTGCGCTCAGAGTGCTGAATCTTGTCGGGAAGCACAGGATCAGTACGGGCAGCAGGCTTATGGTAATGTAGGCGCTGATATTCAGATAATTGCAAATAAGCAGCTGTATTGCCGCAAGCAGCAGGAATGTTATTCCGTAATTGTGTCTCATTGTTCAGCTCCTCCTTTCTCGAGTGACATGATTTCGTCCAGATCCCGATTTCTCACGAGGCAGACGTGCCTGACGGATGAGAAGTCCTGGAACAGGCTGACCTTGATCTCGAATGTGGCCCCGTTGACTATCCGGGAGCCTGTTATCCTGCCGATAGGGATGTCAGGAGGGAATATGGTGGAGAATCCGCTCGTGTAGACGGTGTCCCCCTCTTCGAATTTCACCTGAAGTGGAATCTCTCTCAGCAATGCGTTCCCCGAGCCTTTCCCGTCCCAGGCCATCGGTCCCGCCGCCCCGTCCTTTCCGATTCTTGCGCTTATGCTGCTGTCGGAGTTGAGGAACGATATGGCGTAGGAATAATGTCTGCTGACCGCATCGACAATTCCGATTACTCCCCGGCTGGTGATGATTCCGGTCTGGGGCCTGACGCCGTCATCGGAACCTTTCCCTATTATCAGATAGTTATGCTGCTTGTTTACGCTGTTCTTGATGACCTCCGCCGGGATGAACTCGTATTTCCCCCGCCAGGCGGTTGTGTAGTCTGCGGAATCGCGTGCCGCCGCTGCGGCAGCCTCCTCTTCCAGTCTGGTTATCGTCTCCGTGAGCCGGAGTATCTCCTCCGCCAGATGCCTGTTCTCGGTCCTGAGGGAAGCATAGTCGGATATGTTTTCGGACACTCCCCAGAAGTAGCCGAGGAAACCGTGAGCGGCCCTGGATATGAACAGGTCCTGGAGGCTGTCACCGTGTCTCAACATACCAAGTGCGGCAATCTCCAGTAGAATGAAGACTGCCGTATTGATCAATGTTCCGGTTATGGTTCTCCTGCGCTGCATCCTACCTCTTCAGGAAAGAGCAGTTCTCTGCATTCTTGAGAGCGATGCAAGTGCCTCTTGCTACGGCGTGAAGCGGATCCTCCGCAACGTGGAACTGGATGTTGACCTTGTCTGTGAGCCTTGTTGCAAGACCTCTGAGCAGGGCTCCGCCTCCGGAGAGGTAGATTCCGTTCTCCACAATGTCGGAATACAGCTCAGGCGGTGTCTGCTCCAGGACGTGGAGTATGGAAGTCTCGATTCTTCCGACAGACTTGTCGAGGCAGTGGGCTATTTCCTGATAAGGGATTGAAGCCTCTACAGGATGTGCTGTCATCAGGTTGGCTCCCTTCACGCAGTATGGTTCTGGAGCTCCTTCCCTGAGTTCCGGGATCACGGCGCCTACCGCAATCTTGATCTTCTCTGCGGTGATTTCTCCCACCTTGATGTTGTGCTGCTGTCTGAGATAGGACTGGATGTCGCTGGTGAAAACGTCGCCCGCTGTCCTGATGCTGTCCTGTATCACGATACCACCGAGGGAAATGACCGCAATCTCGGTGGTTCCTCCTCCGATGTCCACTACCATGCTTCCCTTAGGGGCTTCCACTTCAAGGCCGATTCCCAATGCGGCTGCCATAGGCTCGGAAATGAGGTACACATCCCTGCCTCCTGCATGCTCGGAAGAATCCCTGACCGCCCTGATTTCAACCTCGGTACTGCCGGAAGGAATGCCTACGACAAGCTTGAGGCTCGGGGAGAAGAAGGACCTTCTCTTGCTGTTCACCTGCTTGATGAATCCCCTTATCATCATTTCAGCCGCATTGAAGTCGGCGATCACGCCGTCCTTGAGCGGACGGATTGTCTTGATTCCCGGATATTCTCTTTCATGCATCAGCTTGGCCTTGTGTCCAAGTGCGATGCATTTCCCGCTGCTGCTCTCGACTGCCACGATGCTTGGCTCGTCAAGTACTATCTGATCATTCTGGAAGATGATGGTGTTGGCAGTGCCCAGATCCATCGCAAGTTCCTGTGTCAGAAATGAAAATGCCATATTATATTTCTCTGTTTTTTCGGTTTGAACATATTTTCGTCAAAAGTACGAAAAAAATCTTAAATTTGTTGCGTAATCTGACCTTTTATGAACAGAAAATGTTATTTGATAGCAATGGCCGCAGGCCACGGTTCCCGGATGGGCACGGAATTGCCGAAACAGTTCCTTCCCCTGGGTGGCAGGGCGGTGCTTCACACCACTATCAGAAAGTTCGTCGAGGCTGTTCCCGACATATCTGTCGTGACTGTTCTCCCGCAGGGCGGCGAGTATGCTGACTGGTGGCGGAGATATTGTGTCGAGAACAATTTCAACTGTCCGCAGATGATTGTGAGCGGGGGAATCACACGCTTCCATTCCGTGAAGGCGGCATTGTCGAAAATCCCTGACGGGGCCGTGGTCGCCATACAGGATGGCGTCAGACCCCTCCTTACCGTTGAATTCATAAGGTCGATGTTCTCCCGCTTTGATGAATCGGATTGCAGGGCACTGATACCGGTGCTTCCTGTCGTGGACACCCTGAAAATGCTCCGGAAGGACAATGACGGCAGGCTTGTGCAGTCTTCCGGTCCCGAACCGGACAGGTCCGTGCTCTTCGGTGCGCAGACTCCCCAGATTTTCAGATCCGAGGACATCAGGGCGGCTTACGGCCAGGCTTATGACGTATCATTTACCGATGACGCTTCAGTGGCGTCCAGATACGGAATACCCCTCGCTTTCTGCGAAGGCGAGAGGCTCAATTTCAAGCTGACGACTCCAGAGGACCTCATCCTTGCCGAGGCCGTCATGAAACTCGGAAAGTAGTCCTATTCTTCCTTTCCGTTGTTGAAAGTCGTGTTCTCGTAATCCTTGACCCATACCTGGCGGTCAATGGCCTCGTCGAGGGCTATCATCGTATCAGTTGCCAGAATGTAGGGGATTTTCTGTATGGTGTTCAGGAGAACCTCCATAAGGTGGTCGTTGTCAAAGCAATAAATCTTTACGAGAAGAGCGTACTTGCCCGTCACGAAATGGCATTCCACCACTTCAGGTATCTTCTTCAGACATTCCACCACTTCATTGTACTTGTCTGCCTCGGAGAGAGAAATGCTCATGAATGCGCAGATGTTCAGGCCGAGCGCCTGCGGCTTCACGAGCAGCCTGGAACCGGTTATGACTCCGGCGGCCTCGAGCCTTTTGACTCTCTGATGAATCGCCGCTCCTGAAACTCCGCATTCGCGGGCTATCTCGAGGAAAGGCATGCGCGCATTCTTCACGAGGAATGAAAGGATCTTCTGGTCGGTCTGGTCAATGTGATACTTGCTCATTGCTTCTGATTTTTAATTCAACAGATGCAAAATTAATCAAATTTTCTATAAAATATCACTTCGGGGCCACAAAATCTTATAAAAGATAAGTTTTTGCAGCCCCTAAGTCTTAAAAGATAACCTATTGTATCCTTTCAATCGTTTACTTCCGTCAGGATTTCCTTCTCCTGAAGCCTTTCTTTGAAGGTTCCGAAGAGGAGATTATTTCCTTGCATCTTTCCTCGGTGAGAGTGGCGGCGTCGGTCCCTTTGGGAATCTTGAAATTCTTGCCGTCATGCTTGATGTAAGGGCCGTATCTTCCGTTGATGACCTGGATGTCACTTTCCTTGAATTCAAGCAGGGGGGTGTTCGCAGCCGCCTTGTTGCCAATGCTGTCTATCAATGAGATACACTCCTCTAGGGTTACGGTCAACGGATCTTTCCCCCTTGGAAGCGAGGTGTTCTTGTCACCATACTTGAGGTAAGGGCCGAATTTGCCCTTGGTGGCTATGATGTCAATGCCGTTGTAGCTGCCGACCTTTCTCGGAAGGAGGAAAAGCCTGAGGGCTTCCTCCAGGGTTATGCTCTCTATCAGCTGGCCCGGGGCAAGATGGGCGAACTGGCGGTTCTCGCCTTCACCTTTCTGAATGTAAGGTCCGTATTGTCCGAATTTGGCGACAATAGGCTGTCCGTCAGACGGATCCTTTCCGAGTTCCCTGCTTACCCTGCTTCCGTATTCCCTGCTTTCCAGTACATCCTCCACCTTCTTGTGGAAAGGTGCGTAGAATTCCGCTATGAGCTTGTTCCACCGGAGCTGTCCCTTGGCTACCTTGTCGAAATCATTCTCAACATTGGCCGTGAAATCGTAGTCCATTATGTTGCCGAAGTTCTTCACGAGGTAGTCGGTCACTATCATTCCGATTTCCTGCGGGAGAAGCTTCCCCTTTTCTGCGCCGACCGGTTCCGCCTTCATGCTTTCGGTTATGATGCCGTTCTTCATCGACAGGCAGGTCACAGGTATCTTTTCTCCCTCCTTGTCTCCTTTCACGATATAGCCCCGGCCGGTCGTGAGGGTGGATATGATGGTTCCGTATGTGGCCGGACGGCCGATTCCGAGTTCTTCAAGCTTCTTTACGAGGGATGCCTCCGAATATCTCGGAGGAGGTGTTGTGAACTTGCCGGAGGATGAGAATGACTGAGGAATCATCTTGTCTCCGACATTGAGGGCCGGGAGAATGACCTCCTGCTCGTCCTGCTGGTCATCGTAGCTTTCCATGTAGACCTTCAGGAAGCCGTCAAATACTATCTGGGTGGCCTGAACGGCGAATTTCTCCTCTCGTCTGTCATTGACAATCCTTATGTTCGTGTTCAGCAGAGAGGCGTCGGCCATCTGGGATGCGATGGTGCGTTTCCAGATGAGATTGTAAAGCTTCTGCTCCTGAGGGGTGCCTTCGATGGAGGTGTTGCCGATGTATGTAGGCCTGATCGCCTCGTGCGCCTCCTGTGCTCCCTTGGACGTGGTGCGGTACTGCCTCGTCTTGGAATAGTTCTCTCCGAAGTTTTTCACGATGTAGTCCCGGGATGCTCCCAGGGCGAGCTTCGAGAGGTTTGTGGAGTCGGTTCTCATATAGGTGATGAGACCCTTCTCGTACAGGCTCTGAGCCACTCTCATCGTGGTGTTGACAGGGAAGTGCAGCTTTCTGGCCGCCTCCTGCTGCATCGTGGATGTGGTGAACGGGGCTGCCGGGCATCTTGTGGCTGCCTTCTTGTCGATACTGCCCACCCTGAATTCGGCTCCGGCGCAGTCCTCGAGGAACTTCCTGGCCTCGTCAACTGTCCTGAACCTGGTTCCCAGGGTGGCATTGACCTTTACATTCCCTCCTTCGGGAGTGAAGACTGCGTCCGTCTTGTAGTAGGCTTCCCGGTTGAAGGCCATGATCTCCCTCTCCCTGTCCACTACAAGCCTCAGGGCCACGCTCTGCACCCTTCCCGCCGAGAGCTTCGGCTGAATCTTTCTCCAGAGAATAGGCGACACCTCGAAACCTACCAGCCTGTCCAGAACCCTTCTGGCCTGCTGGGCATCGACGAGGTCCATGTTTATGTCCCTCGGGTTCTTGACGGCATTGAGGATGGCCTCTTCGGTAATTTCGTGGAAGACAATCCTTTTTGTATCCTTGTCCTTGAGTCCGAGAACTTCGTAGAGATGCCAGGATATCGCCTCTCCTTCCCGGTCTTCATCGGATGCAAGCCATACCGTCTTGACCTCTCCCACAAGTTTCTTCAGTTCGGCGACAACCTTTTTCTTGTCAGCCGGAATGACGTACTCGGGCGTGAACCCGTGTTCGATATCCACGCTCAATTTATTGTCCTGAAGGTCCCTGATGTGTCCTATGCTTGATTTTACGATATAGTCCTTTCCCAGAAATTTCTGAAGCTTGCCGATTTTTCCCGGCGACTCCACAATCACAAGATTCCCCTCCATTTGTTTCATTTTTTTGAATTAGGATGCAAAGTAAAACACAAATGAGGCTAATTTCCAAATTTTCTATGTATTTTTGTCATTCTTAAACACGAAAACCGGAGAAATCCGCTATAATATTGATAGAAAATGACAGACATTACAAGAAAGAAGATCGTCAAATGGTTCTGGATCATCATCTCAGCTCCGGTGCTGCTCCTCCTTGCAATGATTCTCCTCGTGTGGGCATTCGCCGACATTCCTTCGTTCGAGGAACTCGAGAATCCCGAGAGCAAGCTGGCTACGGAGATCATTGCCGATGACGGCCAGATACTCACGACTTTCCATATCGAGAACCGTTCCTTCGTATCCTACGACGAACTTTCGCCATATCTTGTTCAGGCGGCGGTGGCAACCGAGGACAGAAGGTTCTACAACCATTCCGGCATTGATTTCCAGAGTCTCGGAAGGGTGCTCGTGAAGACATTGCTCCTCAGCGATTCCAGCCAGGGAGGCGGAAGCACCATCACCCAGCAGCTTGCGAAGACATTGTATCCCAGGGCAGACGTAAGCAGCAGAATCCCCGGCGTATCCAAGGTCAAGCTGGTGATTATCAAGCTGAAAGAATGGATAACCGCCGTCAAGCTCGAGCGTGACTACACCAAGGAGGAGATCATGGACATGTATCTCAATGCCATCTTCTTCGGCAGCAATGCCTATGGCGTAAGGGCCGCATCGCAGACATTCTTCGCGAAGGAGCCGGCCGACCTCACCGTAGAGGAGAGCGCCACTCTCGTGGGAATGGTCAACAAGCCTACCAGGTACAATCCTGCCCTGAATCCTGACAAGGCCCTGGTCCGCCGCAATTTCGTTATAGGACAGATGGAGAAGGCTGGATACCTCACGAAGGCGGAGAGGGACTCGATCCAGCAGATACCTATCACTATAGATTATCAGGTACAGGACCACAATGCAGGTCTGGCGCCGTATTTCAGGGACATGCTCAGGCGCGTGATGAATGCGGACGAGCCGCAGCGTTCAAAATATGCCTACAGGGAGGACTATGCCGCAGACTCGGTTCTCTGGGCTGACGATCCGCTTTACGGATGGCTGAACAAGAACCGCAAGCCGGACGGAACCCGGTACAATCTGGACAAGGACGGCCTCAGGATCTATACGACCATCAGCGCAAAGATGCAGAAATACGCCGAGCAGGCAGTCGCCGAGCATCTCGGAAAGGATCTGCAGAAGAGTTTCGAGCGCGATCTCAAGTACAAGACCAACAAGCCTTTCTCCAATGATGTCGAGAAATCCACCCGGGATCTGGTGATGAAGCAGGCCCGCAGGTGGAGCGACCGCTACAGAATGATGAAGAAGGAGGGCAGGAGCGAGTCGGAAATCCTGAAGAGTTTCTCCGTGCCTGTCAACATGAGGGTTTTCTCCTGGAACAGGAAAGGCTATGCGGACACCACGATGACGCCTGACGACTCCATCAGATACTACAAGTCAATCCTCAGGGCCGGCTTCATGGCAATCGAGCCTGTCACAGGCCACATCAAGGCCTATGTCGGAGGTCCGAACTACAGATACTTCAAATATGACAATGTCCGCCAGGGCAAGCGTCAGGTGGGCTCCACCGTCAAGCCTTTCCTCTACACATTGGCGATGCAGTCCGGAATGACTCCATGCACCAAGGTGGTCAATGTCCCTCAGACATTCATAGTAGGCGAGGACGAGTGGACTCCGAGAAGTACCGACAAGGATGTCTGGATCGGTCAGACAGTAACCCTCAAGTGGGGTCTCACCCACAGTTCCAACAACATCTCCGCCTATCTGATGAAGCAGCTCGGCCCCGAGCCGATGGCTGACATGATGCGGACCATGGGCATCCAGAGCCACGTGGACGCCGTGCCTTCGCTCTGCGTGGGCCCTGCCGACCTTTCATTGTACGAGATGGTTTCCGCATACAACACATTCCCGTCCAAGGGCGTGTATGTCACCCCTCAGTTCGTGACCAGGATCGAGGACAATATGGGCAATGTGCTCGGCGAGTTCACCAACCGTCGCAAGGAGGCCATCAGCGAGCAGACTGCCTACCTCATGGTGAATCTTATGGAAGGCGTGATAAATAACGGTACGGGAGCAAGACTGAGGGCAAAATACGGTCTCAAGGGTGAAATAGCCGGCAAGACCGGAACTACCAATGACAATGCCGACGGATGGTTCATCGGATACACCCCGACGATTACCGCCGGCATCTGGGTGGGCGCCGAGGACAGACAGGTTCATTTCCAGTCACTTGCATTGGGAAGTGGCTCCAACATGGCCCTCCCTATATGGGGAATCTTCATGAAGAAAGTCCTTGCGGACGGCACTCTCGGCATCTCGGAGTCCGACCGCTTCGTGGCTCCGGCCGGAATGACGGTTGACCTGAGCTGCAGCGGAGGAGACGAGGATACCAACGCCGGGGCAGGGAGCGAGACGGATTATTATTTTGATTGACAATATGGCAAAGATTGAGACCATAGCAGTGGTTTATGGCAGCGATTCTTCCGAATGGGAGGTCGCCTGCAGAAGCGGGGAGTTCACCGCCTCCCGCATTGACGAAGGATGTTACAATGTGTATGAGATTCTCGCCCGTTTCGGGAAATGGAGTCTCGTGGCCTATCGCAACAAGGATTCGATGCGTGTGACATTTCCTGAGGAAGCCCGCCCGGAAATCGACAAGAACGATTTTTCCGTCACGGTCTATGGGGAAAGGATCAAGTTTGACTACGTTTATATAATGCAGCACGGAGCCCCGGGCGAGAACGGTCTTCTTCAGGGCTATTTCGAGATGCTCGGCATTCCCCACAGCGGGTGCAGCGCCTTCGTGTCTGCAGTCGCTTTCGACAAATATTCCTGCAAGAGCTATCTCCGTGGCGTGGACTACGTCAAGTTCGCTCCTGACGCATTTATCCGCAAGGGGATGGACGTGGAAGGGTTCTCCGCCCGCGTGGCTGCCGAACTCGGATTCCCGGTGTTCGTTAAACCGACCGACGGAGGCAGCAGTTTCGGCATTTCCAAGGTTAAGGATGCCGCTTCACTGCCGTCCGCAATCAATTATGCATTTTCGGAGGGCCCTGCCGTAATCGTGGAGAAAGGCATTGAGGGCAAGGAGCTTACCTGCGCCGCCTACAGGGACGGGGACAAGGTCAGGGCGCTCCCCGTCATCCAGATTGTGACCGGGAACGAATACTTTGATTACGATGCGAAGTACAATGGCCACAGCCAGGAACTCTGTCCGGCTCCTATTCCTGAAAGCGAGTCTGGACTGATCCAGGACATCACCTGCCGGCTTTATGAGCATCTCGGATGCTCGGGAGTCGTCAGGATGGACTACATTTCCGCGGATGACGGAGTCTATTTCCTGGAAGTCAATACCATTCCGGGAATGACCAGCGCATCGCTGGTCCCGAAGATGGTTCGTGCCGCAGGTCTGGACATGACATCCTTCCTCTCCACGCTCATCAGTAATTCATAGCCGGCATGCTTCTGTCTGACTTCATCAGGGAGGGAATTTCCTCCCTCCGCATGCTGTATCCTGAGAATGAGGCAAGAAACATTGTACTGATTCTTTGCGGGAGCATTATCGGGACAAAGAGCTATACGCACATTGTGGAGCCCAGGACAGAGGTTCCGGAGGCTGCAATGGGAAGACTGCGGGACGCTCTTGCCAGGCTGTCAGGGGGAGAACCTCTGCAATACGTCACTGGCAAGGCCGAATTCTACGGCCGCAGTTTCAATGTCAGCCCGGCCGTCCTGATACCGCGTCCTGAAACCGAACTGCTCTGCCGTGAAGCTGTCGCTCATGCGATCAGGCTGATCCGCATGCGGTTTCCTTTCGGGAAGAATGCCGAGCCTGTAAGGGTGCTGGACCTGTGCACAGGCTCCGGATGCATAGCCTGGACTCTGGCCCTGTCGGCTCCGGGATGCATTGTGACCGGGGTTGACATATCGGAAGAGGCCTTGAGGATGGCTGCGGGACAGGACTTCACTCCTGAACTCAAAACAGGGAGTGCCCGCCGTCCGGATTTCGTCAAGGCGGACATTCTCAATGACAGCCCTGAACTTGGAAAGTTCGATATCGTGCTGAGCAACCCTCCGTACATAATGGAGTCGGAGAAGAAGGATATGAGGGTCAATGTCCTGGACCATGAGCCGGGAATCGCCCTTTTTGTGCCGGATGACGACCCTCTGGTCTTCTACCGGGCTGTTGCATGCTGGAGCAGGCGATGTCTCCTCCCCGGCGGGATGGGGATGGCCGAAATCAATGAGAGGCTAGGACGGGAAACCTCGGAACTTTTCCGTGAGGCTGGCTTCAGCGACGTATCCGTGGTGAAGGATCTGAACGACAGGAACCGTTTTGTCATCTACCGTATGGCCTCATAGCGGAGCCGGGACCTATTTATGTCATTTCTCCAGTTTTTCAGACAGGAAAAACCGTGACCTGCGCCCTCCTGTGCAGGTTTTTTCATTTTATCCGTTTTCATTTTCCGAATGCGGATAAATCTTCGTCACTTTGCATTGCGGCTCCGGAGTGCCCCGGGACCGGTAAAACAATGGTTGATATGATGAGGAAAATTGATGTCTTTATGAAAACGGCGCTTGCCGCCGGGCTGTCGCTGATGGCTGGATGCGAGTATGTGGACCATACCGGAGAGAAGGGTTATCCTGCCGATACAGTGGCTATTGACAGCGTCGCAAGAATGCTGTCAGCCCTGCCTTTGGAACAAGATCACCTTACGGAAGTCCACCAGGCGGTTTCATCCTCTTCAGACAATGGTTATGACGAGGAATATACCATGAAGGATCTTTTCGAGTCTCCGGGCTCCGGGGTGGGGGATGACGAGGATGTGAAGTCAATGCGGACTAGAGCCTTTGCCAGACCGCTCAGGGATCTGATAAGGGAATATGTATGCCCCACAAGGTCAGCAGGTTCCGGTGACGATTACCTGCAGCGGCTGATGAATTCGGATGTTCAGATTTACTGGCCTTATTCTGAGAGATGGGACGGGGAGACTATGCCTGTCATCACTTTCGACCCCGAGAACGGAGCTGAGGCAAACATCGGATACAGAATCGTGGAAACGCCGGGCGGAGGGAGGACCTGCGAGGTGGTGGAGGTGGATGAGGAAATGGCGAAAAACGTGCCTGTCTGGGTCGTCAACCGCAATGACGACAGCCGTTTCACTTCATTGGAGATGCTGCGCAGGAAGAATCCCGAGTGGGGTAACGGCGGGGGGTCCATAGTGGTCGGAGCCCCGATGGGATTGTCTGCGCCGATGCCGGCATCTTCAAGGGTGAGGACCTTGGTAATCAAGGACTTCATGATGAGGAGAAACTACGATTCCTGGTTTGCCGGGGCCTCTGAATTCTTCGTCAAATGCGGCAAGGTAGAGGACTTCACGGCCTCCACCGAGGCTGAGCTGAAACTGTATGATCCCCAGATTTCCGACTTCATGGTGGTTGTGAGGCGGAATCAGGTGTTGCAGCGGCTGCCTTTCAACGTCGTCCTGGTGTCGCAGTGGACTGAACAGAATGAGAGCATTGCCTTTATGATGACCGAGGATGACGGCGGGACCAGGACGGAGTGGAAATGTTCGGCGGTAGTGAAATACAATTCGAAGAGTTTCGGCTTCGAGATGTCTCTGCCATTCAATTCCCGCGACGACATTGTCTGGAGGGGCCAGCTTTCGGGACCGTATCTTGAGAAATATGATGGGAAGACTTCCCGCTTCGGCGATGTGGAGCTTACATTTCAGTTCCAGTGACCGTCATCTCGCATTTTCCGCAGTCGAAATGCAGGGTGAACCGGCGTCCGTTGTTGATGAGCTGGAGAGGCTCCCGGACCGTCCTGGTGCTTTTCTGGTGGACGGGGCAGAGCCCCAGTTCGTACCGGATGCAGTATTTGGTGCGCATGAGTTCAGCGCCCCTGGTGTGGGATATCTCGAATGCATCATCCGTGCGGCCTGCCCCCAGGGAAGTATAAACAGAGCGTGACAGGTGGTTCGCGATATTGAACCTGTAATCCAAGTCCTTGTCATTCAGGTAGCTGTGGCATTCTTTGAGGCCCTCCTGCGCTTGATGGGTGACGGATTCGGAAGGCTTGCCTGCCATCGGAGCCCCGATGCAGGGCAACTTGTCCAGTTCCTCTGCCAGAGTGCGCCTGATATTGTTGAGGAAGGATGCGCTTGTGAAAGGGAGTTCGCCCTGGCTGACAGATGCGGCAGTGAATTCGTATATCCCGGAACTTTTTCCCAACTGGCTTTCCATCAGGCCTTTCATCCTGTCCCTGTTGCCGGCGGCCTCGTTTCCGGCATCCATTGAAACCGAAACCACCCTTCCGTCTTCCGACATTGCCGTGCATGCCAATGTGAAATGACCATCCCTTGACCTGGAGGCCTCAACATTGACATTGACCCGGATCATCCTCCTGCAGGCGGCGCTTTCGATGGCTTTCTCAAAACCCGTATTGAGATTCCTGTACAATGTCGTGCCCCTGCGGAGTCCATCGACTTTCTGGCAGCGTATGGTATTGCCAGAGCATACGTCGCCGCGGAATCCTGCAATGCTCCCGTTCCCGCTTATGAAGGCGAATCCGTCTCCGTTTCCGAGCGGCGATGCCAGGCCGGCCTCGTTGAGGCTGACCTCGATCATAATCCCGTTTTTCCCTGCAGGGCTGACGGACTTGACGGTACCGATGATTTCTCCCATGCCCTTCGGAGCATCCATCGAGGACCACCGGCCGCGCTTCCCGTCAATGAAGAGCTCAGTGTAACCCCGGTTGAATGTCTTGCCGAGGTCCGGCCTGAACCCTCCCCGGACAACTCCGCGTGAAGCCCTGGCATACAGGTCGGGTCTGGATGACACGAGGACATCAAGAGCCTCGGAGTATGCCCTGACAGTGTTCTTGACATACGACATGTTCTTGAGACGGCCTTCGATCTTGAAAGACGTCACCCCTGCGCCGGCCAGGTCTTCAAGCCTGTGCAGAAGATTGTAGTCCTTCAATGAAAGCAGGGCCTTGTTCCGGACCAGCACATTGCCGTCCCCGTCCACAAGGTCGTAAAGACTCCTGCAGGCCTGGATGCATTCTCCCCGGTTGGCACTGCGTCCGGCAACGGCCTCGGACAGGTAACACTGGCCGCTGTAGCATACGCAGAGGGCTCCGTGCACGAAGAACTCTATCTCCGATCCTGTCGCTTCGCTGATTTCCCTTATGCCGTCCAGGGACATCTCCCTTTCAAGCACAATCCGGGAGAATCCCAGGTCTCTGTAAAGCAATGCCTTGTCCTTGTCCCTTATCGCGCATTGGGTTGATGCATGGAGAGGGATTCCGCCTCCGGCCAGTTTCAGCAGGGCGAGATCCTGTACAATGATGGCGTCGGCTCCGGCCTCTTCAACACTGAGCATCATTTCATGGATGTCTTCCAGCTCGCTGTCGAAGACGATGGTGTTGAGAGTTATGAAGACCCTCGCCCCGTATCTGTGGGCGTAGGAACACAGTGTCCTGATATCTTCAATGCTGTTGCCGGCGGCCTGTCTGGCTCCGAATGCCGGCCCGGCAATATATACGGCATCGGCACCGCAGTCGATGGCCGCGATGCCGATATCCATATTCCTTGCCGGAGCAAGAAGTTCCAGGAATTTCATTCGGAACTATTTGCTGAGGGCTGAGATAAGCTGCTTTGCCTGAGCTCCGAACTGAGGGTCGGAAGCTACCTTCTGATAGTACTCGACAGCCTTGGACTTGTTGCCTGCCTTCTGGAAGAGAGCGCCCACGGTGAATGCGATGGCGCCTGCGTTCTTGGCGGAAGGAGCTGCCTCAAGGTACTGCTCGAAGAAAGAGATGGCATTGCTGTCCTTTCCGAGCTTCTGGGAAGCCTGTCCGGCAATGAGGAGAGCCTGTGCATTGGCCTTGATTTCATTGGCCTTCTCGGCAAGGCTTACCGCATCGGCGTACTTGCCGACCTTGAGCTGGCTTGCGGCCTTCTTGAGATATGCTGTTCCGAGGAGCTGGGTGGCGTTCTCCTCCTGTCCGTTGGCAGCTGCGATGTTGAGATATTTCTCGGCCTCCTCGAGGTTGGAGCCGCTGAGAAGCTGGCCGAGACGGAGAGCGGCAACTGCGTTTGTAGAGTCAAGAGCCATAACTTCCTTGTAGCCTGCGAGGGCACCTGCGAGATCCTTTGCCTTGAATGCGCTGTTGGCGCCTTCCATTGCCTTGGTGAGGTTCACCTGAGGGATGAGCTCAGCGACTTCAGCCTTGATATCCTCGATTCCGTACTCGGAAGCCTTGTCGGAAGCCTCTTTCATCTTGGCGAGAGCTCCTTCGAAATCCTTGTTGTTGTAGAGTTCCTTGCCGATGGAGAGAATCACTGAAGGTATTGCGTTTTTGCAGTTCGCAACCACGTCGGCTCCTTCGTCACCAAGACCCTGGGCAATGGCGAGAGCTTTCTGGAAATACTCGAGGGCATCAGTTTTGTTACCCATTGTGAGAGCTTCGGCACCGCTATTGTAGGTAGAAGTAGCAGTTGCGAGATCCTGAGCGGACATGCCTGCCGCAATGGCAAGAGCCGCGAAAGCAAGAATAATCTTTTTCATAATTGTATCAGTGTTTTTAATGTTTTCAATATGCGCAATCCCGACAAATATACAAAAAATATAGTAATTTTGCGAAACGAACGCTTTTTTATGACGGACTGTATGAATAGAGCAATAGTTTTTCTTCTCGGACTCCTCATACCAATAATCGTGCCTGCGGCAGGATTGCCCACCCTTCCGGCCGCTCCGCAGATCAGGACGGGATGTCTGGACAATGGTATAACTTATTATGTTGTAACCAATTCCACAGAGAAGGGAAAGGCTGATATTGCATTGGTCCAGAGGACTGGCACTGAAGACGAGACGGAGATTACAAGGGGGAGTTCGGCAGTCAATGCGATGGGGGCCCTTTCCCGCCTCCCTCATTTCGATGCTTATTCTCCTTACAGGTTTCTTTCCGGAAACTGCATCTGGCCAGGCAGCGGAGGCTATGTGACGACGGCTTCCGATGCCACCGTATACAAGTTCAGCCGGATGGACCTTTCCAGGTCTGCCGAGATGGTGGACTCGTCATTGCTGATGGTCTTCGACATCATCGGGGAACAGGCCTATTCGAAGGGGGAACGCTATTCTCCCGGAAATCAGGCTATTGTAATATCCGGAGACATTGACGCCAACGCTGTTCTGAGCAAGATGAACATGCTCTCCCTCCTCGTTCCGAGATCCCCGGTCTCCCGTACGTCCAGGGAGTATAGCTGGACTCCGTCAGACCATGCCCGCTTCCGTCATATACAGACAGGCAATCCTCACGCAGTATGGATTACTGCGGAGTATTCCTCTCCGCGGACTCCTGCTGCGAATATGCCTACCGTCCAACCGCTCGTGTCACAGAAGCTGGCCCAGGAATTCGGCATTGTCCTGAAGAAGAGGCTTGTGAATGCCTTCAGGAGGGCTTCTGTTCCGGTTTTTGACATCGATTTCAAATATATAAGCAGCGAGAATGGTCCCGGGGACGAGAAGTTCCGCATCACCGCCGGCACATCCTCGGACCATATTGACGGGACTGTGTCGGTCCTGGCATCGGTTCTTGCCGGAATGGACGAGACCGGGACGGTCGCAGAGGAATACAGGGATGCACAGAACGAGCTTGTGATGGACCTCAGGAGGGACTATACCGGCGATGTGGTGGACAATTCCCGTTACGTGGACCTCTGCGTGTCATCATTCCTCTACGGCTCTTCTCTCGCATCGTCCGCCTCGCGGATGGATTTTTTCCTGAAGAAGAGCATTGAAGACGAGGTCGGCGTGAGACTCTTCAACAATTTCGTCTCCGCGATTCTCGACAAGTCCCGGAATCTGACAATCGAGTGCCGGGCGGATTCCTCGGCTCTTGCAGGACGCAATCTTCCGGAACAGTTCGCCGAGGCCTGGAAGCCGGCGCCGGGGAACCAGTATGTGATCAGCCGCAGCGACACCTTGAGAATCAGGAAAAACCAGAAGAAAGTCAAGCTGAAGACCGTATCACCGGAACCTCTTTCCGGAGGCAGCCTGTGGGTGTTCGAGAATGGCATCACGGTGGTTTACAAGAACATTCCCAATACGGGGACATTCCGGTACTGCTGGATGCTGAAGGGCGGCCGCTCCCTTGTCCAGGGGCTGAAGCCGGGGGAGGACGGATATGTCTCCGACCTTCTCAGCCTGTACAATGTGTCCGGCATGCAGTCCGGAAGTTTCAGGGATATGCTTGCGTCCAACGGCATTTCCATGGAATGCGAAGTGACGATGTCCGACCTCAGAATCAGCGGAGCTGCACCGTCTTCGAGACTGAACCTGCTGATGAATTCCCTTTATTCACTTTCGGTGGACAGGACGCCCGACAGGAAAGCCTATGATTATTTCAGGGAGTGCGAATATGCAAGAATGGCTGCAGGAAGGTCCAGAAGCCAGATTATAGACAGCCTGCTCACTGCCGGGGCCCCTTATTCAGGATACAAGGGACACATAAGGCTTGCAGATGATTTTCAAAAGAGGGGAGAGAAGTTTTTCGAGAATGCGTTTTCAAGGATGAATGACGGCATCCTGCTTATTGTGGGAGATTTCGACGAGTATGAACTCAAGAAGGAACTGGCAAGGGAGCTGGGAGGTTTCAGGACGGACAAGGTTTCGTCCCTGCGTTCCCGCATACAGCCCCGGAATCTGTCAGGACGGACTACAATGGTAGTTGACGGAAAGATTCCGGCGGTCGCAATGGCATTCTCCTTCCCGGTGACATACACCTCGTCCAGTTATATGGCCACCAGCATCGCCGCCCTGGCCCTCGAGGACAGGATTGCCTCAAGCCTCTCATCTGCAGGATGGTACGGCAGGTTCAGATGGGAATTCGAATCTTTCCCGGAGGAAAGGTTCAATTTCTTCGCGGATGCGGAAATGACTGATTACAGGGGGATTCCGGCTACAATGGCCCAGGCTTATTCTGCCGAGGAGATTATTCGCGGAGTGCGGAAAGCGGTGTCTTCTTTCGCCGCATCCGGAATTTCCTCTTCAGAACTGGATATTTACAAGAAGGCGTTAAGGAAGCTGATGGATTCGAGAATGTCGGATCCGGGCACCATAATGGCAATGCTGGAGCTCCGGTATTCCTGCGGAAAAGACCTTGTGACTCAGTATGGCGAAAAGATCAGTTCCGTGGATGCGGCTTCCGTCAATGCCATATTGAAGGGCCTGTGTGAAGGCCGCAGGGCGGAATACGGGGTGAGAGTGCAGGACCCTTCCGTCCGGGAAGTCACTCCTCCGAAGCCGCAGGTCGAGTTCGAATCGATGACTGTGGTTCCGGGTGTGGACTCCCTCGGCCTGACTCAGGAGGCGTTCAGGGCATTGGGGCTGGACAGCACGGCCCGCAGCAGGTTCTGGCTCGACAGCCTGAGTCTGCCGGAATTCCTCTCGATTCTGCCTGAGGCTGCGGTATATGTTCCGGCAGCCAGGCCTGAAATCAAGGTAGAGGTGATAAGGAAGGTTGCAGCTGATTCGGCGGCCGTTGCCGCTGCGGATTCGCTGAAGATCATACCCGCAGATACGGTGGCGACTGCCGTTGCGGACACATTGAAGTCAGACATCATATTGGATAATCAATGAGTGCCAAACATAGATTCGGAACAATCTTCGAAATCGGGGATTGCCTTGTTTCAGAGGAGGTCATAACGGAATATTTCGCCTGCGACTATGCGAAATGCAAGGGATGCTGCTGCATAATCGGCGACAGCGGGGCGCCTCTTGACGAGAAAGAAGTTGAACTGATTGAGGGGGCCTATCCGGAGTTCTCTCCGCTCATGAGCGAGGCAGGGCGGAAAGTCATTGAAGAAAAGGGCTTCTTCGAGGTGGATGTGGACGGAGACGTGGTAACCCCTCTCTGTCCCGGCTCGGAGGCCTGCGCCTACACTCAGATCGACGGAAAGGGCAATTGCTTCTGTGCAATGGAAAAGTCCTGGTTTGCAGGCAGGAAGGGTTTCCGCAAGCCTTCCTCCTGCTGGCTTTACCCGATACGCGTCACGGAGTTTTCCGACGGCAGGCATGCATTGAATCTCCACAGATGGGATATATGCAGGGACGCGTTCGAACTCGGCAGACAAAAAAAGATTCGCGTATATGAATTTCTACGCGAACCTCTGATAAGTGTTTACGGAGAGGAGTTCTATTCGGCGCTTTCGTTCGCCGCCAGCAAGTTCCTCGCCGACTCATAATCTTCAGGTTTCACTTTCAGCTCCACACGGTCATAGACCGCATTGAGGCATGGATAAGATGAATCCTGTCCGAAAATTCCGGCCTCGATCCCGTTGGATCTGAGCATTCCGGCCGCAATCTCCGCTCCCATGATGTCGGAGAATCTGGCCACGGTCTTGAGTTCATCTGTCATAAGTATTTGGTTTGAAGGTGATTATTCCTCGTCTTTGCGGAAGCGGCTTTCAATGCCGTAGATGATTCTGATGGCATCTTTCCGGAGCCCTTCCACCGAGAATCCTCCCAGCTCCCTCGTGAATGTGATCCGGTCCTCGTACATTCTGGAAATCTTGTTCAGTGTGGATTTCAGGCGGAAGGAGAGGTTCTCGCCCTCTTCCTTCTCGAGAACATAGCCCCGGCTCTCCATCGCATCCACTATGCCGTCCCTGATGTCCCTGTATTCTCCGGGAACAATGGCGCTCTTCCTGACGAATCCGAAGATGGGATAGACCGAGGATACGCAGATGAACATGATGGCAATGCTGAGCAGCGAACGGTATCCTCCTCTGAACATTGTCTCAATGTTTCCCTCCACCACGCCTGCGAGAACCAGGACTGTCAGGAAAAGGGCAAGGAGGAAGGTGAAGTAAAAGAAGTACTTTACAGCACGGATTGCGTATTTTGCAGCAGGCGACATTTTGAAATTTTTTTGGTGTGATACAAACTTAAGCAAAAAAGGTGACATATCTTGATAAATTTGGTTATTTTTGTACAAATTCACCAAAGTCCGTACTTTGCGGACCATAAAGCAGATTAGAGATATGGAAACAGATCCGATTGTTGAGCGTCGGGAGCAGGAAGCCCGGCTTGCAAAAGAGAAGAATCTCAGGAACGTGATGTACCTTCTCATTGTAGTGGCAGTGTTGCTTGCTGCCGCCCTGGCTTTTATCTGGAGCCAGAAAGCCTCATTGATAAATGATCTCGAAATCGAGAAGCAGGAGCTTACGGAGCAGATCGAGAGCCTTCAGAGTGATTATGAAAGCCTTTCGTCCGATTATGACTCCATCAATTCCCAGCTTGATACATCGAGGGCGGAAGTGGCCGCACTGGTCGAGCGCATCAAGGAGACCGAGGCTACCAACAGGGCTATGATCAGGAAGTATCAGAAGGAACTCGGCACATTGAGGAGCATAATGCGCAACTACATTGTCCAGATCGACTCCCTGAATACATTGAATCACAAACTTACGGCCGATGCCGCTGCGGCAAGACGCGAGGCGGCCGCCAGCAGGGCAGCCAATGAGCAGCTTACGCAGAAGGTGGAGAATCTCACGGGCCAGGTTGCGGCAGGTTCGGTCATCAAGGCCCGCGGCCTGAGAATCGAGGCCTACAACAGCAGCGACAAGGTTACCGACAGGAGCAGCAGGGTTGTAAGGCTTCTTACCTCACTCAGCCTTGTCGAGAATGACCTTGCCCCTCGCGGCCCTGTGACCGTATACATCAGGGTGAAGGATCCGGACGGAATCATCCTTACCAACTCCCGCAGGATATCATTCGAGTTCGGAGGCGAGACTCTGGTCGCATCGGCTTCCCGCCGCGTCGACTATGAGGGATCCGAGGTTGACCTCAGCATTTATCTCAATGAGATTCCTTCATTCACGAAGGGCGTATATACTGTTGAGGCCTATACGGAGCAGTCCAGACTCGGTTCGGCCGAGCTGATGCTCAGATAGACAACCAGCTCCCAGAACATTGATATACGTACATATCCCATTCTGCAGGAGTTTCTGCATCTATTGCGATTTCTACTCGGTGGCTGTATGCGCCGGGAAGGAAGATGCGGGACAGGCCGGCAGGTTTCAGCAATATTGCAATGCAGTAGTGCGCGAAGCCGGGCTTCGAAGGAATGAGATCATCGACTCAATAAGGCTGTACGGCAGCCCGGACACGCTCTACATAGGAGGCGGCACCCCATCGGTGTTGCCTCTTGATGTATTCAGGAATATGGCTGCGGGCATCGGAAAGGAGGTTTTCGGGGATGAAGGACACCGGTATGAAGAGTTTACAGTGGAGGTCAATCCCGATGACATCTGCGCAGGCGGGCCAGAGTACCTGAAAGGACTGCGTGAGATTGGCGTGAACAGGCTCAGCATGGGTATCCAGTCTTTTGACGACGGTCTGCTGAAATGGATGAACCGCAGACACGATGCAGCCGGGGCTGTGAAGGCTGTGGACCTGATCCGCCGTGCCGGTTTCCGGAACTTGAGCATAGATTTGATTTTCGGTATTTCCGGACTGGACGACGTGGTATGGCGAGCTGCGGTGGAGGAGGCACTGAGCCTGGCTCCGGAACATATATCCGCCTACCAGCTTTCAGTGGAGGAGGGGAGCGCACTGGCGGAGCTGGAAAGGGCGGGAAAATACGCTGAAGCTGAAGATAGCCTGTGCAGACGGCAGTATGACATTCTTTGCGGGATGCTTGCCGGGGCCGGTTACCGTCACTATGAGATATCCAATTTCGCCAGACCGGGATATGAGGCCGTGCATAATTCCGCATATTGGAGGAGGCTTCCGTATACAGGTCTCGGGGCCGGTGCTCATTCCGCCGTGGCCGGAAGCGGTGGCGTAGTGGAGTTCAGACGGTGGAATCCCGATGATGCGGAAGGCTATGCCTCCGCGTCTGGCGTGGAACCGGAATCCGAGAAGCTGGATGCCGGGGACATTGGAGTGGAGGAGATAATGCTGTCCCTGAGGACTGCGGAAGGCATATCCCGCAGCCTGATCCCCGAGTCCGCCACATTGAGAATGCTTGAGTCCGGAGACCTTGAGCTGATGCCGGGAGACAGGCTGAGAATACCTGAATCGAGGTTTTTCGTTTCGGATGCCATCATCAGGGCTATTGTGTCGGAAATTTGACATAAATCGAAAACAGATATGAAGACACCGGAAATCTATGTCTCGAGAATCGGAATGATCCGGGACATTATGAGAGAAAAGGGCATTGACGCCGTAATAATCGCCGGCTCTGACCCGCACAGCAGCGAGTATCCCGCTGAAAGATGGAAGCAGGTCCAGTGGGTCTGCGGTTTCACCGGCGAGGCCGGGGATGTGGTCATAACCCTTGACCATGCGGGCCTCTGGACGGATACCAGATATTTCATCCAGGCTGTAGAACAGCTTGAGGGAACAGGGGTGGAACTGCACAAGACAAGAATCCCCGGGGAAATACGGATCCCGCAATGGCTGGCTGAATATGCCTTCGAGGGGGATGTCCGTCACGTGACTGTGGCTGTAGACGGTCTCGCCCAGACGGTCGACTCTGTTGAAAACCTGAAGAATGCATTCCGCAAGGCCGGCAGAATCGAGATGGGAGACGGGGACAATTCATTCAGCATCATTGATCTGCCGGATATGCTTGAGAATGTCTGGATTGACAGGCCTTCGGTACCTTCCACTGAAATCTACCGTCTGCCGGATGAGGTGGCCGGGGAGTCGCGGCAGTCGAGGCTGCAATGGCTCAGGGACTTCATTGACGAGAACAATTGCAGCGCAATGCTTGTCACGGCCCTCGACGAGATAGTCTGGCTCCTGAATGTCAGGGCTTCGGACGTGGCCTACAATCCGGTGGCATTGTCCTATCTTCTTGTCACCTGGGACAAGGCCGTATGGTATGTGGACAAGGCCGGGGAGAAGAGCCCCGTGACTGCGGAAACCTATGCCGAGCTTGAGGAGGACGGGGTTGAAATACGTTCATACGATGCCGTGTTCGAGGAGCTGGCATCCCCGGAGGCTTTGAATTTCACGGCCCTCTACGTCGATCCTTCGACCCTTAACTGGCATCTTTCAAGAGTCCTGGACGGCATTTCGGACAGAATTAGGCTCGCAATGGGAGCCTCTCCGGTCCCGCTCCGCAAGTCTGTAAAGAACACCGTGGAAATCGAGGGAATGAGGTCGGCTCATTTTGAGGACGGTATCGTGATGGAGAATTTCCTTTACTGGCTTGAGAAGACCGTATCGTCGGGAGCCGTGATAGACGAGTGGGACGCAGCCTGCAAGCTTGACTCGATGAGGGCTGCCGTGCCGGGCTGCAAGGGCAACAGTTTCGAGACCATATCCGCATACGGACCGGGCGCCGCGCTCCCTCATTATGTAACCCCGCATACCGGCTCGGCTGTATTGGAGCCGCACGGCCTGTATCTCTGCGATTCAGGCGGCCAGTATTGCAACGGTACCACCGACATTACCAGGACTGTGCCTCTCGGTCCTTGCACTGAGCTGGAGATGGAGGATTACACGCTTGTTCTCAGGGGCCATATCGGACTGGCCATGGCAGTCTTCCCGGCCGGAACTGCGGGCTGCCAGGTGGACTATGCCGCCAGATTCCCACTCTGGCAGTTCGAGCGCGACTTCGGCCACGGTACAGGCCACGGGGTGGGTTTCTGCCTCAATGTGCACGAGGGCCCTCAGGAAATCCGCCACAACTTCAATTCCCAGCCTCTCCTTGCCGGAATGATTACATCAGACGAGCCTGGAATCTATCGCGAGGGAATGCACGGAGTGCGCCATGAGAGCCTTCTGCTCTGCGTTGACACCGATGTCAATGAGTTCGGCTCCTGGCGCGCGTTCGAGAATCTGACTCTCTGTCACATCGACACTTCAGCCATTCTGCCGGATTTGATGACGGATGAGGAAATCGCATGGCTGAATGCCTACAATGCGGATGTTTACAGAAGATTGTCTCCGTCCCTTTCGCCTGAAATCGCGGAATGGCTCAGGGTCAAGACGGCTCCTGTGTCAAGGTGATGAACAGCCAAGGTGATGAAAAGAAATCCGGCCCCGCAGGCATCTGCAGGGCCGGATTTATCATTCTGATGTAAGTTCCTTATGCCTGGATGTAGGCGTTCACTGCAACTGATGTGAAGAGAACGAGGATTACGGCTGCCACGAGGATGCCGATTACCTTGAGCCTCTTCATCCATACCTGGTTGCTCCAGCCTACGGTCTGGAACATGCTCCAGAATCCGTGGGTGAGGTGGAAGAATACTGCGATGAACCAGATGATGTAGATGATCAGTACCCAGATGTTGCCGAATGTGGCAGTGAGGAGCTCGTAAGGATTTTCAGCATGGTCTCCCATGAATTCCTTGAGCTGCATGTCAGCCCAGAAATGAGAGAGGTGGAAGAAGAGAATGCCGAGAATCACGATGCCGAGCACGAACATGTTCTTGGCTGACCAGGAGTCTGCCCTGGCTACGCTTGCGGTCTCATAGCGCTTGTAACCGCCGCGGGCCTTGATGTTGTACCAGGTAAGGTAGCATCCGTAGAAGATGTGGACGAAAACACCGAGCGCCAGCACCGGTACCATTATCGTCACGATCGGCAGGGCCATGAAGTCGCAACCGAGCTGGAAGAGACCGTCCTCAGCGCCGAATTTACCTGTGAATGAATCGATTACTGAAAAGAAGTTGATAGTTCCGTGAAGCAGAAGGAATACGATGAGAAATGCACCGCTGACTGCCTGAATGAACTTTCTCCCGATGGAGTAGTGGAATGCGTTCGCCATTATCTTTAAAAATTTGATTTCAGTTTTACAATCTTTTGGCAAATATAGGTTGTTTCTTGCAAGTTTCATAATATTTCGATAATTTTGTTTCCCGGATTGTGAAGGAAACCATCACTTTTTCGACAATTTATAACCTTAAGTTCACACATCATGTATAGAAGGGTACTTTTGAAACTGAGTGGCGAGAGCCTCGGCGGTCCTGCCGGCAAGGGACTTGACACTGACAGCCTCAGGGCTTATGCTGAAGAAATCGCCGAGGCGGCAAAGGCCGGTCTCCAGATTGCGATAGTCAATGGCGGCGGCAATATTTTCCGCGGGCTTCAGGGTACTGGAAAGGGCTTCGACCGCGTGGACGGGGACAAGATGGGAATGCTTGCCACCGTCATCAATTCGCTTGCCCTCTCCATGTTCATAAAGGAGCAGGGAGTCAACGCCCAGGTGTTCACCGCCACCCCGATGGAGCCGGTGGCAAAGTACTATATGAGGGATGATGCCGTGAAAGTATTGGAGGAGGGCGGTGTGGCCCTCATTTCCGGAGGTACTGGCAATCCTTTCTTCACCACCGATTCAGGTGCTGCCCTCAGGGCTCTGGAAATCGGAGCCGACGCATTGCTGAAGGGTACACGCGTCGACGGAGTCTATACTGCCGACCCTGAGAAGGATCCTTCTGCAGTCCGCTATGACGAGCTTACTTTCGACAAGGCCCTCTCGGACCATCTCAAGGTCATGGACCAGACAGCTTTCGCACTCTGCAGCGAGGGCAACATGCCGATAATAGTATTCGACATGAACTGCCGCGGCAATCTCAAGAGGATTCTCGACGGTGAGAAGGTCGGCACATTAGTTCACGTATAACCATTAACACAAAGATATTATGTTACCAAGAGCAAAAGAGATTGTCACTGCTGCTGACAACAAGATGAAAGAGGCTGTGGCTTATCTTGAAGAGGATCTCAAGACATACCGTGTAGGCAAGGCCAATCCTTCCATTTTCAACAACGTGCTTGTAGATTATTACGGCACGCCGACACCTGTGCCTCAGGTTGCTTCCGTTTCCGCTCCGGATGCCAAGACCGTGCTGATTCAGCCTTGGGAGAAGAGCATGATCGCCAAGATTGAAAAGGCGATAATGGATGCCAATATCGGAATGACTCCTCAGAACAACGGCGAGCAGATCCGCTGCAATGTCCCTCCTCTTACCGAGGACCGCAGAAAGGATCTCATCAAGAAGGCCAAGGCTGCCGGAGAGAGTGCCAAAGTCGTAGTCCGCAATGCACGCCGTGACGCCGTGGACCTTCTGAAGAAGGCACAGAAGAATGAAGGCCTCCCTGAGGATGCCGAGAAAGAGGGCGAGGACGAGGTACAGAAAGTCACCGACAAGAATGTCAAGGAGATTGACGCTCTCATCGCCGCAAAGGAAAAGGATATAATGACTGTATAGTCAGATGCGGTCGATTGCGAACCGGTCCGTCAGGGCCGGTTTTTTCATTTTTCCAGCAGCCTGTACATCTCTACGGTCCTTACGGCCTCGGCCACATCGTGGACCCTGAGAATGTCAGCTCCGCAGCACAGAGCCTTGTAGTGCAGGACCTGGGTGGCCGGCAGGGCTTCCTCCGGAGTGATGCCGAACTTCCTGTAAACCATGCTCTTGCGGGATACGCCTACCAGAATTTTCCGCCCTGTGGAACGTAGTTTTCCAAGCTCCGACAGAAGCCGGTAATTCTGCTCCGCCGTCTTCGCGAAACCGAAACCGGGGTCGAGAATCCAGCCGTCTATGCCATTGGCTTCGGCCTTTTTCGAAAAATCATTGAAATAATCAAGCACATCGGCGGTGACGTCGCGGTAGTCTGTCAGGGACTGCATCGTAAGGGGATTCCCCCTCATGTGCATTGCAATGTATGCGAGTCCGAGCCGGCCGACGAGAGGGAGCATCTCGCCCTTGCGGTAGCTGGAGTCTCCTTCCATCCCTTCCCCCGCCGTGACATCATTGACAATGAAGTCTCCGATCAGGTCGTATGTCTTCCGGACGACAGAGGGCCAGTATGTGTCTACCGAGATGCGGATGTCCGGAAGCTCCCGGCGTATTGCCTTCAATGCCGGTTCAAGTCTAAGCCATTCCTCATCCTCTCCGACAGCCTCGGAGCCCTGTCTTGTGGAGCAGGCTCCGATATCGAGGATCGTGGCACCCTCTTCCGCCATCCTGACCGCTCTGGCGACGATTTTTCCGATATCGTCCCTGCCGTCTTCGCCAAGGCAGCGGCTTTCGCTGAAATATGAATTGTCCGTGAGGTTGATAATACCCATCACGTCGATGTTGCGCATGGTATCCATATAGAAAATTTTGCGCAAACTTAAGGAAAAATTCGATATATTTGTAATCCTAAAGTTAATTCTATGCTGATTGTTATCGAAGGACTTGACGGCTCCGGGAAGTCCACCCAGGTCAAAAGGCTCAGGAAATATCTGGAGTCACTCGGCAGGCCGTTGAAATACATCCATTTCCCGAGATATGACGCACCTGTCTACGGGGATCTCATCGGTAAGTTCCTGCGCGGCGGATTCGGATCCATAGATGCCGTCCATCCCCAGCTGGTGGCATTGCTTTATGCCGAGGACAGGCGGGCCGCGGTCCCGGAAATGCTTGACGCCCTCAAGGACGGCGGAATCCTCCTGCTGGACAGATATGTCTATTCCAACATAGCCTACCAATGTGCCAAGGTGGCCGACGAGGCCGGGAGAGAGGAACTCCGCAGATGGATAAGGGATACGGAATACGGCGATTTCGGCCTGCCTGTCCCGGATCTCAATATCTTCCTGGACGTGCCTATCGGCTTCGTTGAGGAGAAGCTCGAGTCGCCAAGGAACGGAGATGACAGGGGATATCTGGATGGCCGCGGCGACATCCATGAGGCGGACATCGAGTTCCAGAAGAGGGTGCGGGACGTTTATCTTCGCCAATGCGGGGAGGATCCCGGATTCATGAGGATTGACTGCAGCGACAGCGAGGGGCGCATGCTTCCGCCGGACGAAATCTTCTCATCCATTGTTTCGGCAATCAATACCCTCTGACGGCAATGAAAAAGATTACCAAAAGATTCTGCGCCAAGATATTGGGCTTCGTGCTTTTCGTCTCCGGAATCCTGAAGCTCATGGACCCTGCCGGTACCTCCCTGATTATCAGGGAATATATGAATTTCTTCCATATGGGGTTCGCTGCGCCTGCCTCATTCGTTCTCGGGGAGTTTTTCGCATTGGCTGAAACATTCTGCGGAATCCTGCTTGTCACCGGCGTTTTCCGCAAGCTGACGGCCTGGGCCGTCACGGCAATGATGGGCTTTTTCACCGTCATAACCCTGATATTGTGGATCTTCAATCCTGCGATGGATTGCGGCTGCTTCGGAGAGGCCATACATCTGACCCATTTCCAGTCATTTGCCAAGAATATCCTGCTTTGTGCGCTGATGCTTGCGGCCTTCCTTCCATACAGGGACTTCGGCAGTCCGTCCAGGAAAAAGTATGTCACATTGTGCCTTGTCGGACTGGCGGCGATTGCCTTCGGAGTCTATTCCGCAATTTACAATCCAATGCTCGAACTGACCCCGTTCAACCTCTCCTCAAGGCTGGCCGCAGCGGCAGGGGACGGCTCGGGGGACGATTATGTGGCCACCTTCATCTATGAGAAGAACGGCCAGCGAGGCGTGTTCACCCTGAACAGGCTGCCTGACTCCACCTGGACCTTCGTGGAGGCGCGCACGATAGCTAAGGAAGACAATATTGCAGAGAGCGATTATCCGGAACTCGCATTCAGGGATGCAGCTGGAAATTACAGGGACAGTCTTGCCGCCCGGGGCAATGTCATCGTCATTTCCGTCACGAATCCGTCCTCCGTTTCCGGGAAAAGATGGAGGAACGTGGCTGAAACAGGCGCATCGGCTGTCGAGGCCGGCTTCAGATTCATCCTTCTCGCATCGAGCAGTATGGATAAGCTTTCCGGCAGCATTTCCGCCTCAGGCATTTCCGGAGAGCAGGCAGACTTCTTGTTGAGGAATGCCTATATATCTGATTACAAGACGCTTGTGTCACTTAATAGAAGCAATGGGGGCGCAGTCTATTTCAATGACGGCAACCTGATAGAGAAATGGTCCGGGGCTTCGCTTCCGGATCTGAAGGATCTCAAGCGGAGAATCCGTCAGGACAGCACCGAGGTGATGCTCAAGTCGGACAGCAGGGGAAGGCTGAATTTCCAGGCCTTCATGCTGTATTCGATCTCCCTGCTTCTTCTGGTTTAGAAAACTGATAACAAACAAAATATGAAAGGGGTATATATTTTTCTGGCAAACGGCTTCGAGGAGACCGAGGCTTTGGCTCCGCTTGACATTCTCAGGAGAGGCGGAGTGGACGTTAAGACCGTATCTGTCCATCGGGACAAGTATGTGACCGGTTCCCACAAGGTTACCGTGGCTGCCGATCTTACCTATGGCGAGTTCAAGGCCGAACTGGAACTGGAAGGCACCGACAGCAATGACGTTATGATCTTCCCGGGAGGCATGCCGGGAACCAGGAATCTCGCCCAGAATCCCGAGCTCATCAACCTGATGCGCCTTCACTATTTCGAGGGCGGAAGTCTCGCGGCAATCTGCGCCGCTCCCGGGCTGGTCATCTCCCAGCTTCCTTCAATGTCGGGGATACATTTCACCTGCTATGACGGATTCGAGGACGGACCTATTGCAAGAGGAGGCATCTATGAGAAGAAACCTGCCGTGACTGACGGAAACATCATCACGGGACGCGGACCCGGCTGCGCCGTGGACTTCGGCCTTGCCATTCTCGAGCATCTCAAGGGAGCAGAGGAAGCGGCTGCCGTCAGGAGTTCGCTGATGCTGTAGGCTGTTCTCCGGCGGAAGTGACGGATGCCGCCGGATATCTGCAAGACAATGAAATCTATCTGATTATCTCGCGGTCAATGCGCCGCGGGATACTTGTCAGTATTTCATATGGGATGGTTCCGAGGATATCGGCCAGCTCGGAAGCTGTCGGGTCTTCACCGAAGACTGTCACCGTGTCGCCGACCTGCGCATCAACTCCGGTAATGTCCAGCATGCACATATCCATGCAGATGTTGCCGATTGTCGGGACCCTGTGCCCGTTGAGGGAGAATGAGGCCCTGCCGCAGCCCAGATGCCTGTCAATGCCGTCCGCATAGCCTACGGGAATGGTGGCGATGGTCGTGCCTTCCGGCGCAATCATCCCGTGCCTGCCATAGCCTATGGTTCCGTCTTCAGGACGCAGATGCTTGATCTGCAATATCTTGCATTTCAATGATGCCACAGGGGACAGTTTCACTCCCGGCAATGCGCTTATGCCGTAGATCCCGATTCCCAGGCGTACCATGTCGTGCTGGAACTGCGGGAATCTCTCTATGCCGGCTGAATTGAGGATGTGGAGCATCGGACGGTATCCGATTTCTCCGATTATGCGGCTTGCATTATCCTCGAACATCCGGATCTGCCCCAATGTGAAATCATCCGAAGCCGGATCCTCGGCTGCTGCGAGATGGGAGTACAATGACTTGACTCTGACCGATCTGCATTGCTTCACGAAATCCGTGAGCTCCTGAATCTCGTCCGTCATGAAGCCGAGGCGGTGCATGCCGGTGTCAAGTTTTACATGAACAGGATATCCGGTTATGCCGCGACTGTCAAGGACTTCGCAGAAGGCTTTCAGGGCGTGTAGATTCGGAATTCCGGGTTCGAGCCGATAGTCAATCATCTCATTGAAATAGTCGGTGCCGGCAGTCAGGACAAGGATTGGCAGGCTGATACCTGACTTTCTGAGTTCAATGCCCTCCACGGGATAGGCTACAGCGAGGTAATCCGCCCCCTCCTTCTGCATCATTGCCGCAAATTCCACCGCTCCGTGCCCGTAGGCGTTGGCTTTCACAAGCACGAGCAGCCTGGTGGAAGGCTCCAGCAGCGACCTGAAATATCTGTAATTGTCCCGACAGGCTCCAAGTCTGAGTTCCAGGCGGGAAAAGTCATTTTCCTTGTACATATCTGATCTGAACCGGCAGCCGATACCGACACTTTGTCATACCGACGTCAAAAACCGCTGCAAAAATAGCGAATAATTCCGAATAAAATTGATAATCTGGCAGGAGTTGCCTATATTGGCACGCATTTTCTTGTCAAGGTATGCATTGCCTTTTAAGAAATTTTTAATTGAAAAGAAATGAGTATCTGGTTGATAATGGGACTTGTGATGCTTGCCAGCTTCCTCGTCCAGTCGATGCTTCAGAGCAGGTTCAGAAAGTATTCCAAAGAGCCTCTGATGAATGGGATGACGGGTGCTGATGTGGCACGCAAGATGTTGTATGACAATGGAATAAGGGATGTCGAGGTGTGTTGCATACAGGGGACCTTGACGGATCATTACAATCCCCAGACCCGCACGGTGAACCTCAGCGAGGCGGTATATAACGGTTCTTCCGTCGCTGCGGCTGCGGTGGCTGCCCACGAATGCGGTCACGTTGTCCAGCACGCATGCGGCTATGCTCCTCTCCGTCTCAGGACGGCATTGGTGCCAATAGTGTCATTTGCAAGCAATGTGGTCCAGTGGGTTCTTCTCGCAGGTGTTCTTTTCATCAATGTGTTCCCGTCCCTTCTCTGGATTGGAGTCGCTCTTTTCGCAACCACTACTCTTTTCAGCGTGGTGACCCTTCCTGTGGAGGTCAATGCGAGCAGCCGTGCCGTGAACTGGCTCGAGACTTCCGGCATTGTCAATTATGAGACCCGCCCGATGGCCGTGGATGCCTTGAGATGGGCTGCCTACACCTACGTGATTGCCGCAATCGGTTCAATCGCTACATTGCTTTACTACATCGGTCTCGCCAGAAGAGATTAAAATGATGGACGAACTGGATGAGAAATATATGAGGGAAGCCCTCAAGGAGGCTTCGGTGGCCCGCGACGAGGATGAGATTCCCATCGGGGCTGTCGTCGTCTGCCGTGGCCGCATCATTGCCAAGGGGCACAATATGACGGAAAGGCTTCACGACCCCACCGCCCACGCTGAGATGATAGCGATCACCTCCGCCACGGAGGCAATGGGAGGGAAGTATCTGAATGACTGCACCTTATATGTTACTGTGGAGCCATGTCCGATGTGTGCGGCAGCTTCCTGCTGGGCTCAGGTAGGCCGCATTGTCTATGGAGCCCTGGACCCGAAGCGGGGATATTCCCTGTTCTCCCCGTCGCTTCTTCATCCCAAGACGGAGGTCGTCCCCGGCGTGCTGGCGGAAACCTGCGGCGGAATGGTTTCGGAGTTCTTCCGCAAGAAGCGGTAGGACAGACCTCTCCTTAGCCTGGTCTGCTAAGGGGCCCAAAGGTCTGCTTTTGGATGAGGACTCTCAGGCTGTTTGTAGAAAGGAGAAGCGTCTTTCTTTTAGCTATATTTTCTCGGGTACCTGAACAGGATAGCGACGGAGGCCGTGATGCCCAGAACCAGCGGGTAGTAGAGATGGCGTATGATTTCGAGGGAGGATATTCCGGCAAGGCCTGAGGCCATCAGCATCTGGGCACCGTAGGGGAGGATGCCCTGGACCATGCAGGAGAATGTGTCTAGGATGCTGGCGGTCTTCCTCGGGTCCAGTCCGAATCTTTCGGTTATGTCCCTGGCAATGCGGCCCGTGGTGAGGATGGCAATCGTGTTGTTCGCCGTGCAGACATTGGCCAGGCTCACGAGCCCGGCAATGCTGAATTCGGCTCCCCGCTTGCCTCCGATGCGCCCGGTAAGGCTGCGGACAAGGAAATCGATTCCTCCATTGTGCCTTATCATTTCCAGCATTCCCCCGGACAGCATTGTCACTATGATGAGGTCGCCCATTCCAGCGATGCCGGCCCCGATGCCTCCAAGCCAGCCTGTCCAGTCCAATGCCCCTGTGCAGAAGCCTATTGCCGCATTGACCGTGATGCCTATGGCCAGAACCGCGATTACATTGACGCCGGACATGGCGAGTCCGATGACGGTGAGGTAGGGAATTATCTTCACCCATTCGATCGGCCCTTCGGGAGCGGCGATGACTGCTTCATGCCCGATGATGAGATAGATTGCCGCTACAATCAGTGCTGCCGGAGCCGTTATCCTGAGATTGACCCTGAACTTGTCCGACATCGAGCATCCCTGTGTCCTGGTCGCTGCTATGGTCGTGTCCGATATGAAGGAGAGATTGTCTCCGAAGAAGGCTCCTCCGGCCACTATTGCAGTGATGAATCCTGTCCCTGTTCCGGATTCGGCGGCGATTCCGGCAGCCACCGGCACGAGGGCGACTATGGTTCCCACGCTGGTCCCTATGGCCATCGAAATGAAGCAGGAGGCGATGAAGAGGCCGGCAAAGAGCATTTTCCCGGGCAATATCGCCATGGTCAGGGCCACTGTCGCGTCTATCGCCCCGATCATCTTGGCTGTCTCTGCGAAGGCCCCGGCAAGGATGAAAATCCAGAGCATGAGGAGGACATTCTTGTTGCCGGCCCCCTCCGAGAATACGGAGATGCGTTCCTCAATGGTCTTTCCCTTGCTGATTATCAATGCGTAAGCCGAGGCGATGAGAAATGCCGCAGCTACCGGGATCTTGTAGAAATCCCTGGCTATGACGGAGGAGATGAGATAAATGGCCAGAAAAATGAGGAGAGGGCTCAATGCAAGCCAGCCTTGCCCCGCAGACGGGATCCGGGGAGCCCCCGGCATTGTATCTGAAGTTTTCATCCTGATATTTGTCTTGTCCGGTTCAATGAGTGTTTCCGCAAAGATAGCGGATTTCGCCGTAATCTCATTTTTTGTTTTCATTTTCCGCAAAAAATAATATATCTTTGCGGACTGCATTGCCGGGCTGTTTCAGGCCATCTGGCGGCATGCGGTCCACTCCTTGTTATTAACCTCCCGGCTCCGGCCCGGACAAAACTGAGATGTATCATGATCAATATCTTCTACAGATCCGGCGGAATGATGACGGTTTCCCAGAACGTGGCTGACTTCAAGGTCCTGAAGCGGGCGGACGTGATATGGATAGATTTGTTTTCACCTGAGGGGGATGAGAAAAGGGCCACTGAGAAATTCCTTGATACAGAGATTCAGAGCCGTGCCCAGGCCGAGGAGATCGAGAGTTCTTCACGATTTTCCGAGACCGGTTCGGCAATGTTCGCAAACACCAACTTCCTTATTCCGGGACCGGAGGAGTATGTGATGGAGGCCGTGTCCTTCACCCTTGTGGACAATGTGCTCGCCACATTGAGGGATGTGCCGCTCCGCAGCTTTACCGATCTTCAGCGGAAGATGATGGCGCTCCCGAGGCTTTTCCCCAACGGATACTGGGTTTTCGTGAGCATAATGGACCAGCGTGTCGACCTCGATGCCGATATGATAGAGCTCATGTCCAAGGAGATTGCGCAGTACAGCCGCCGCATCAATCAGCAGGAAGACATCAACGAGGATTTCCTCCTGGACATCAATCAGCTGCAGGACAATACGATGCTCGTCCGCGAGAACATTGTGGACAAGCAGCGCCTCATATCCAACATGATTAAGAGCGACAAGCTTCCGTCGGAGCTGGAGCCGAGGTTCAATGTCCTCCTGCAGGATATATCCTCCCTTATCAACCACTCGAACTTCAGTTTCGAGAGGCTGGAGTATCTTCAGGATACCGTAGTCGGTCTGATCAACCTGGACCAGAACAGGATCATGAAGATTTTCACACTCATTTCCCTGCTCCTCATGCCTCCTACCCTGGTGGCCAGTTTCTTCGGCATGAACGTGAAGCTGCCGCTTGCGGGGAATGAATGGGCCTGGCTCATCATCATTGCCGTAATGGTCCTTTCCCTGGGCTTGATCCTTCTGCTGTTCAAGAGGCGCAAGATGCTGTAGCAGAATTGAATCGGCTGCAAACTTTTTTCACATTTCTCTTTGTGAGTCAGAAAATTTTGAGTAAATTTGCCCGCTTTTTCCGTGGAAGCGGGCTTTCGTTTTTGCGGAAAGGCACAGGAAATAATGTCAAACAACTAGTTTTTTATCAGATTTTTTAAAATTATGGAAGAAAACAAAGTAGCAGCAGAGGCTCAGGAAACACCTGCAGTTCAGGTGGAGGAGACTCCTGCAAAAGAAACCGGGAAAGCAGTTCTCAATGCTTCAGTAGCTCCAGAGGAGTTCGACTGGGACGCATTCGAGAAGGAGGCTGCATACGGTGATGTGGACAAGGCCACCATCGAGGCAGCTTACGACAAGACCCTCTCCGAGATCAAGCCGGGCGAGGTTGTCGAAGGTACAGTTACAGCTATCAACAAGAGGGAAGTCCTCGTGAACATCGGCTACAAGAGCGAAGGCGTCATCGCCGCTCCTGAATTCCGTTACAACCCTGAGCTCAAGGTTGGTGACAAGGTCGAGGTTTACGTAGAGTCCCCTGAGGACAAGAAAGGACAGCTCGTTCTCTCTCACAAGAAGGCTCGTCAGCTCCGTTCCTGGGATATGGTCAACGAGGCGTTCGACAAGGGCGAGATTGTAAAGGGATACGTGAAGACCCGCACAAAGGGCGGTATGATCGTGGACGTGTTCGGCATCGAGGCGTTCCTCCCTGGCTCCCAGATCGACATCAGGCCTATCAAGGATTACGATCAGTATGTTGACCAGACAATGGACTTCAAGATTGTCAAGATCAATCAGGAGTTCCGCAATGTTGTCGTTTCTCACAAGGCTCTCCTCGAGGCTGAACTCGAGAAGCAGAAGAGCGAGATCATCGGCAAGCTCGAGAAGGGTCAGGTACTCGAGGGTACTGTCAAGAACATCACCAACTACGGCGTATTCGTGGATCTCGGCGGTGTTGACGGTCTCATCCACATCACAGACCTCTCATGGGGCCGCGTGAACAACCCTGAAGAGGTTGTCAAGCTCGACGAGAAGATCAAAGTTGTCGTTCTCGACTTCAATGAGCAGCAGAAGAGGATCGCCCTCGGTCTCAAGCAGCTTACAGCTCATCCTTGGGACAGCCTTGATCCGGACATCAAGGTTGGCGACAAGGTTACCGGAAAGGTTGTCCTCATCGCGGACTACGGCGCATTCGTGGAGATCAAGCCGGGCGTGGAGGGACTTATCCATGTTTCCGAGATGTCCTGGTCTCCAAGGCTCCGCACCGCTCTCGACTTCCTCAAGGTCGGCGACGAGGTAGAGGCTCAGATTCTTTCTCTCGACAGGGAGAACAGGAAGATGTCCCTCGGTCTCAAGCAGCTCACCGAGAACCCTTGGGACAACATCCGCGAGAAGTATCCTGTAGGCTCACAGCACAAGGCTATCGTCCGCAACATCACCAACTTCGGTCTCTTCGCAGAGCTTGAGGACGGTATCGAGGGACTCGTGCACATCAGCGATCTCTCCTGGGACAAGATCAAGCATCCTTCAGAGATGGTTCAGACCGGCGACACCATCGACGTTGTCATCCTCGACTTCGATGAGAACAACCACAAGCTCAGCCTCGGTCACAAGCAGCTTCTCCCTAATCCTTGGACAGAGCTCGAGGCCAAGTATCCTGTAGGTACTGCAGTTGAGGCTACCGTAGGCTCATCCACCGACAAGGGTGCCAACATCATTCTCGAGGACGGTACCGAGGGATTCGCATTCAAGAGGGATCTCGTAAAGGAAGACGGCAAGCAGGCTGTCGAGGGCGAGAAACTTCCGTTCGTCGTTACCGAGCTCAGAAAGAGCACCAGGAAGCTCTTCCTCTCACATCTCAAGACTTATGCTGACGTGAAGGCCGAGAAGGCTGCGGCAGAGATTGACAACACCAAGAAGGCTGTCAAGAAGATCAACTCCACGATCGAGAAGACAACCCTCGGTGACATCTCAGAGCTTGCCGCCCTCAAGGATAAACTCGAGAAGGGTGAATAATTTTACATTGAAGATAATGGGCACGGCCTCGGCCATGCCCGTTGTCGAAAGATATCAGAGCGCTCACGTCCTGGAGATACGTGAGCGCTTGTTTTTAATTGACTGTGGCGAAGGCGTCCAGAGGCAGCTGCTGAAGAACAGGGTGAGTCTTGCGAAGCTGGACTCCATTTTCATTTCCCACATTCACGGCGACCATCTCTTCGGCCTTTTCCCTCTGCTTTCCACGCTTGGACTGTCCTGCAAGAATACTCCGGTGGTGATTTACGGGCCCTCAAATCTGGCTCCTTTCCTGAATTTCTTCATGTCCTATTACGGCAAGGGAATCGGCATTGAGATAAACTTCCATCCCCTTTCCCTCAAGGAGCCTGAAGTGATTTACGAAACAAAGAGCATCGAGGTGCTGGCCTTCCCGCTCAATCACAAGATAGAGACTTATGGCTATCTCTTCAGGGAGAAGATGCCCCAGCTCAATGTCAGGAAGGAGGCTGTTGAATGCTACAATCTGACACTCAGTGAGATAGGTGCCATCAAGAGAGGCGAGGACATTCTCCGTCCTGCCGGCCCTGATGACGGGGCCTCGTTCATGAACGGCTTTGTCCGCCATTCCGGAACCGACGAGCCTCTCCTCATCCGGAATGACGAGGTGGCCTATCGCCCATACGTCCCGAGGAGCTATGCCTATTGCAGCGACACGGCCCCGTTCCCCGAGCTCTCCACCTGGGTCAAGGGTGTGGACCTTCTCTATCACGAGGCGACATATCTCGACGCAATGGCTGACCAGGCAGCCTCAAGACATCATTCCACCACTCTTCAGGCCGCCCGCTGCGCCCTGGAGGCCGGTGCCGGCAAGCTGGTCATAGGCCATTATTCCTCCCGCTGCCGCAACGCCGCCAGGTATCAGGAGGAGTGCCGTACCATTTTCCCGGAGACTTATGCGGCTATGGATGGGGATGTATTTGAGATTTAGTATTATATTTGAGGAAACGTAGCTGTAGATATGCGCAAGTTTTCAATATCAATGCTGATGATCTCAGCCCTGGTCGTGTCGGCGTTCACAGCTGTCACCCCTCAGGAGGATTATATCCGGAAGTACTCGGCCACGGCTGTAAGGGAAATGTACAGGAGCGGCGTTCCGGCCAGCATCACACTGGCACAGGGCCTGCTGGAGTCCCGTTACGGGCAGTCTGAACTGGCGGTCAAGGGCAACAACCACTTCGGCATAAAATGCCATGACTGGACCGGAAAGAAGATGTATTATGATGATGACGCGAAGGGGGAATGCTTCAGGGTCTATGCCTCGGCGGACGAGAGTTTCAGGGACCATTCGGATTTTCTGAGATACAGGGACAGGTACAAGTTCCTGTTCGACTATGATGTCACCGATTACAAGTCCTGGGCACACGGATTGAAGAAGGCCGGATATGCGACGGATCCTGCCTACCCGTCAAAGCTCATCAAGATTATTGAGGATTATCAATTATATGATTATGACACAATGACTTCCGCCGCTCCCGACGAGAGCGGCAAGGAAACCGGGAAGAAGGCTGAAAGGCGGAAAAGGCAGAAGAAGTCAGACGGTGCGAAACCGGAAACGGCCGTAATCCCGGAGTCCCCGCATTCCATCGAGGAGCCAAGGCGGCTGACGCAGGAGGAACTGGGAGAGAAATTTTCATTCTCCCTGTCGAGGAAAATCTATTCCGTAAACGGGGTGAAATTCGTCTATGCCAATGAGGGTGAGACCTATTCCTCCATAGCCTCCAGATATGACCTTTTCCCTAAGGAGATTCTCAGGTTCAATGATGCCGTAGCCAACCGTGCTCTCATGACCGGGGAGGTGGTCTATATCCAGGCCAAGAAGACGAAGGCGGCCAGGGGAATGGACAAGTACATTTCCGACGAAGGGGGAGAGACAATGAGGGATCTCTCGCAGCGTTTTGGATTGAAACTCAAGAATTTGTGCAAAATGAACGGTCGTGGGGAAGGCTATGTTTCCCAGCCGGGGGACGAGTTCATCTTAAGATAGACTTGAAGTATGAAAAAATCAGCAAGAAACAGCGTCATTGCGTCATTGGCGGTACTTCTGGCACTTGGCGCGGCAGCCGGCTTCATTGTCGGCAGGAAATATGTGGATAGGAAGCTCCCGAACTTCAGGGAAGGGATGGAGATATACGTATATCCGAAGATGAATGCCCTCGACATCGTTGAGGAACTTGTGGACAGCGGAATTGTCATTAGACCGAGGAGCCTTGAAAGGGCGTTCAGGGAGGAGGGCCTGCTTCCGATTTCTCCCGAGGCATCCCGGATTCAGCCGGGACATTATACTATATCCACGTCCAATACAAGTACATACGTGGCAAGGATGCTGAAGGGAGGATGGCAGACACCTGTGAATCTTGTCATTTCCGGAGCGATTCGCAAACGTGGGGATCTGGCACGGAAGATAAGCCGGCAGATGCTCCTCGATTCCGCCGATGTGATGGCCGCCCTGAAGGATTCCGCCCTGCTGGCAGGCTACGGATTCACGCCGGAGAATGTGTTCGGCCTCATCATCCCTGACACCTATGAGGTATATTGGACAGACTCTATGCAGACGATTCTGGACAAGAACAAGGCTGCCCTGGATGCTTTCTGGACCGAGGAGAACAGGGCCAAGGCCAAAGCCCAGGGACTGACCCCGTCCGAGGTGGCGATTCTGGCCTCCATTGTCAGGGGCGAGTCCAATTATGTACCTGAGTATCCGAAGATTGCGGGAGTGTATCTGAACCGCCTCCACAAAGGGATGAAGCTGCAGGCTGACCCTACCGTCGCATTCTGCTACGACTACACATTGAACAGAATCTACAAGAAGCATCTTGCGATAGATTCCCCTTACAATACCTACCGCAATGCCGGCCTTCCGCCTGCTCCGATTTATGCTCCGGGCCGGGATGCGATGAATGCCGTCCTGAATCCGCAGGGGGAGAATTATCTTTTCTTCTGCGCAAGTCCGGAGTTCAATGGCTCGCATAATTTCGCCGCAACTTATCAGGAGCATCTCCGCAATGCCAGGGCCTACGTGCAGGCATTGAACAAGAGGAACAGGGAGCGCGAGGCTGCGGGTGAATGATAATGTTTCTGACTTATACCTTTTTGAAAATGAAAAAGATAATCTTAATGTTGGTGCTGGCGGTCTTCTGCTCGTTGTCCGCAGTTGCCCAGACGGCCGGGTACAGGTTCATTGAAGCATCCGACCTTAACATCATCGGAAAACTGTTTGATGACACGCCGAACCCTTACCACAGGGTTGACACTGTGAAATTCAAGGGCTTCACCAAATCCGAGAACAATCAGGTGCGCTGCGCATCCGGCCTTGCGGTCGTGTTCAGGACCAATTCCTCCACCATTACCGTAAAGACCGAGTATGGCCCTGCATACAATGCTGTAAATACAATGCCGATTTCCTACAGGGGCTACGACCTCTACATAAAGAAGGACGGGGAATGGCTCTGGGCGGCCGCAGGTGCAACGAAGCCGGAGAAGTCCGGTGACAACCTTGTCCTGATCAAGAATATGGACAATTCGGAGAAGGAATGTCTCCTCTATCTTCCGATTTACAATGAACTCCTGTCCGTGCAGATCGGCGTGGACATGAATGCGGAAATCTCCGCCATCGAATCCCCGTTCCGCCACAGGGTGGGAATCTTCGGCTCAAGCTTCACCCACGGAATCAGCACCAGCAGGGCTGGCATGAGCTATCCGGCGCAGTTCACGAGGCATACCGGTATCCAGATGCTCAGCCTCGGATGCAGCGGCAACTCCAAGCTCCAGCCGTATTTTGCAGACGTGCTCTGCGCTGCGGACGTGGATGCATTGATATTTGATTCATTCTCGAATCCTTCCGCGGAACTTATAGAGGAGAGGCTTTTCCCGTTCATCGAGAGGATCCAGAAGGCGCATCCGGACATTCCGCTGATATTCCAGCGTACCATTTACAGGGAGAAAAGGAATTTCGACCTTGCCACGGAAAAGTTCGAGGCTGAAAAGCAGGCTATGTCCGATTCGCTCATGGCCATTGCCGTAAAGAAGTACGACAATGTATATTACATCAAGCCCGATGCTGCCGATGACCTTCACGAGTCCTCAGTGGACGGCATCCACCCCGGAGACCACGGATATACCATCTGGGCACGCTCCATCGAGAAGCCGGTGCTCAGGATTCTGAAGAAGTACGGAATCAGGTAACTTTGCCTTTACGGTCGGGCAGGCCAACGGAGAAACTTATGCGTCAGGGAGGAAGTTCAGAATTCCTCCCTGATGTTGTATCTGTTTCTGTCTGAGGAGTTTCTGGAAATCATTTCGCAGATGAACCCGGTCAGGAACAGCATTGCTCCGAGCAGTACCGCGAGCAGTGCGATGTAGAACAGCGGCTGGTCGGTCACCGGGCGGAAATGCATTCCGCCGGCCTGGTGAATGAGCTTTGCTGCAATCAGGCATACCGCAATGATGAATCCTGCCAGGAACATCAATATGCCCGTGAACCCGAAGAAATGCATCGGCTTCTTTCCGAAAGTGCTCAGGAACCACAGGGAGAGCAGGTCAAGGAAGCCGTTCACGAAACGCTCGATGCCGAACTTGCTCTTGCCGTATTTGCGTTTCTGATGGTGAACCGGCTTTTCGGTGATGCGGGTGAACCCGGCATTCTTGGCCAGATAAGGTATGTAGCGGTGCATCTCTCCATATACCTCGACATTCTTCACGACCTCGTTGCGGTAGGCCTTCAGTCCGCAGTTCATGTCGTGGAGCCTGATGCCCGTGATCCATCTCGCGGTGGCATTGTAAAGCTTGGACGGAAGATTCTTGGTCAGGGCATTGTCCTTCCTGTGCTGCTTCCAGCCGGAAACGATGTCCCAGCCCTCTTCCGTAATGAGCCTGTACATCTCCGGTATCTCGTCCGGGGAGTCCTGGAGGTCGGCGTCCATTGTCACGACAACATTGCCGGCGGCCTCCTTGAAACCGTGGTAGAGGGCGGCCGACTTGCCGTAGTTCCTGCGGAAACGGATTCCGTGGATGCCGGCGTCACCCGCAGCCAGTTCCCTGATGGTGTCCCAGGAACCGTCCGTGCTGCCGTCGTCCACCATTATGATCTCGTATTTCCAGCCGTTCTTGAGCATTACCTCCCTGATCCAGGATGTGAGTTCCGGAAGGGATTCCTTTTCATTGAGAAGGGGAATGATGATAGAAATGTCAGGTGTCATGATTTGTTTTCGGACTGGTTCTTATTGCTCCGGTTCAATGTCGTTCTCCGCGAAGATGTCCCTCGGAGGAATGCCTGCGGAGAAGATCTTTGCCACGATGGCACCGTAGATTATGCAATATATCAGATTCGAGAAGAAGGCGATCTGCGGGTACATTCCCATCGATCTTTCAATGGAAACGATATCGCTGTCGCTGATTCCCGGCATTGAGCGTACGCTGTCGACCGCGACCTTGACGGCCTCTTCCACCGTATCCGGGGATATGACGCATATGTTCAGCAGATTGATGCCGGAATACACCACCGCCGAGGTCAGGGCCACGATGAGGCCGAGCCTGAAAGTCTGCCGGTTGTCGACTCCCTTGTGCCCTGCGGCGAACTTCAGCATGAAGAAGCGCATAAGCCAGAGACATCCGAGGAATTTCACCAGCCAGAGGCCCGCATTCAACGCCACGGCAAGCAGCTTCAGTCCCGCTCCTTCATTCTCCGCGAGTGCCGCTGTCCCCATGTTCAGGAAAATGAACACCCCGGTTGCAAGGCCGAGTATCATTCCGTATCCGGCTCCTTCATTCCACATTGTTCTGCTGTCAATCTTAGCTGCCATTGCAATATATATTGGTTTATCCGTGCAAATGTACGTAAAAAATTCGTATCTTTGCGGTCTTGAACTGATAATATGGCTGGCCAAGTTCAAGTACTTGGTTTGTAAATACTGGCCAGTCCAATTCAATTATTGGGTTTTTAATTTTTTTAGATGATGATTGACATCAGATTCCCTGACGGAAGCGTCAGGTCCTTCGAGGAAGAAGTAACAGGTTATCAGATTGCGGAAAGCATCAGCCCGAGGCTGGCAGCCGATGTTCTGGCTGTCTCTGTGAAAGCCGACGATGATACTGCAGTGGGCAAGGGAAATGTCATCGGACTTGACACCCCGATTGTGAAGAACAGCAGCATCAGGCTGCTCAAATGGGATGATCCGGAAGGAAAGCACGTTTTCTGGCATTCTTCTGCGCATCTCATGGCACAGGCCCTCGAGGCCCTTTATCCGGGCGTGAAGTTCGGAATCGGACCGGCTCTTGAGAACGGATTCTACTATGATGTTGACCTTGGTGACAAGGTCCTTTCCGACAATGATCTCCCGGCCATCGAGAAGAAGATGCTCGAGTTCGCCCATTCCAGGGAGGCGTTCCAGTGCACTCACGTGGCAAAGGCGGATGCTCTCAAATATTTCAATGAGAAGGGGGACGAATACAAGGTTGAACTGATTGACGAACTGGAGGACGGCAAGATTACCTTCTACCAGAACGGAAGTTTCACCGATCTCTGCCGCGGACCGCATCTCCGTGACACCTCGATGATCAAGGCAGTGAAGCTCACAGCCATCGCCGGAGCATACTGGAGAGGCGATGAGAAGCGTCAGCAGCTTACCAGAATCTACGGAATAACCTTCCCTAAGAAGTCCCTTCTCGATGAGTATCTCGTGATGCTCGAGGAGGCAAAGAAGCGTGACCACAGGAAACTCGGCAAGGAGATGGAACTGTTCACCTTCTCATCGAGGGTAGGTCTCGGACTTCCTCTCTGGCTGCCACGCGGCTCCGTGATGCGACTCCAGCTCGAGAACTTCCTCCGCAGGAAACTGGACGAGTACGGATATCTTCCTGTTGTCACCCCTCATATCGGAAGCAAGCAGCTTTACGTGACTTCAGGCCACTATGCAAAATACGGCAAGGATTCGTTCCAGCCGATCCATACCCCGCAGGAAGGCGAGGAGTATATGCTCAAGCCGATGAACTGCCCTCACCACTGCGAGATTTACCGCTCGGCCCCGAGGTCCTACAGGGATCTTCCGTTGAGGTTTGCCGAGTTCGGTACAGTTTACCGTTATGAGCAGAGCGGTGAGCTCCACGGACTTACCAGGGTCCGCTGCTTCACCCAGGACGACGCCCATCTCTTCGTGCGTCCGGACCAGCTCAAGGAGGAGTTCGAGAAGGTGATCGATCTCATTCTCTATGTGTTCGGTTCATTCAAGTTCCAGAACTTCACCGCACAGGTTTCTCTCCGCGACCCTGAGCACAAGGAGAAGTACATCGGTTCCGACGAGAACTGGGACAGGGCCGAGCAGGGTATCATCGAGGCTGCCGCCGAGAAGGGTCTCCAGACCGTCGTAGAGTACGGTGAGGCCGCATTCTACGGCCCTAAGCTCGACTTCATGGTCAAGGATGCCCTCGGAAGGAAGTGGCAGCTCGGAACAGTGCAGGTGGACTACAATCTTCCTGAGAGATTCCAGCTCGAATATACTGACAAGGATGGCTCGAAGAAGCGTCCTGTGATGATTCACCGCGCACCTTTCGGATCCATCGAAAGATTCACCGCCGTTCTCCTCGAGCATACCGCCGGACACCTCCCTCTCTGGCTCGCTCCGGATCAGGTCAAAGTACTGCCAGTCAGCGAAAAATATGCGGATTATGCAAAAAAAGTTTGTGATTTGATGAAAAAATCCGATATTCGCAGTTCCGTTGACGACCGCAACGAGACATTGGGCAAGAGAATCCGTGAGATTTCCCTGCTCAGGGTGCCTCTCCTCGTGATTGTCGGTGAGAAGGAGATGGCCGAGGGAACAGTTTCGGTACGCTACGAGGGAGTCGACCAGGGCTCCATGAAAGTTGAAGACTTCATTGCAAGGTTTACGGCGTCAGTCGCCTCGAACTCTGCAAGTTTTTGATGATATTAACTTAATTTAAGGAGGATTTTTTATCGCAACGCCTTACAAACCGCATTTCAGTGGCCCGAAGCCATCTGGAAACAGACCGGCCGGAGCGCCAAGACCGGCAGGCCCGAGACCTGCGGGTGTGCGTGACAGCAGACTGCCGTCAGGCCGCCGCAAGGACGAGAATGAACTGAACATCAATGACGAGATCAGGGCACCTAAGGTGCGTCTCGTCGGTGACAACATTCCGGAACCGGGCATCTATCCCATTTCGGCAGCAATGAAGATGGCTGACGAGATGGAGCTTGACCTGGTCGAGATTACCGCCAAGGCAGACCCTCCTGTGTGCAAGATACTTGACTATCAGAAGTATCTCTACCAGCAGAAGAAGAAGGCCAAGGAGATGAAGCAGAATGCCACCAAGATAGTCATCAAGGAGATCCGCTTCGGCCCGAACACTGATGAGCACGACTTCCAGTTCAAGCTCAAGCATGCCCAGGAGTTCCTCGGAGAGGGTTCCAAGGTGAAGGCATCGGTATTCTTCAGGGGCCGTTCGATCCAGTTCGCCGACCAGGGAGAGAAACTTCTTCTCCGCTTCGCCGTTGAGCTCGAGGAGTACGGAAGGGCTGAGAACATGCCGCAGCTTGAGGGCAAGAGGATGATAATGATGATCGCTCCGGTCAAGAAAAAGTAGCAGCATCTTCTCTCCCGGCCTGTCCGGGAGGGATTTTGAATATTATTAATCATAAAATTGTTGTAAAATGGCAAAGCTTAAGACCAACTCCGGTGCCAAAAAGCGTTTCGCGCTTACCGGAACGGGAAAAATCAAGAGGAAGCACGCTTACCACAGCCACATCCTCACCAAGAAGACCAAGAAGCAGAAGAGAAATCTTGACCATTTCGCACTTGTTCACAGTGTTGATGTCAAGAGAGTAAAGGAACTTCTTGTAATGTAATTTTCTTTCCACAAAACAAAAAGTGTAATCGGAATGCAGTCGACAAGAACCGGGTTGTCCGGTCACTGTATCCAGAAATCATCTAAATTATGCCAAGATCAGTAAATTCAGTAGCCTCAAGGGCACGCCGCAAGAAGCTTCTTAAAAGAACCCGCGGCTATTTCCTCTCCAGAAAGAATGTCTGGACGGTAGCGAAGAACACCTATGAGAAGGGTCTCACCTATGCTTACCGTGACCGCAAGGCCAAAAAGCGTGAGTTCCGCGCTCTTTGGATCCAGAGAATCAATGCTGCCGCACGTCAGTACGGCATGTCATACTCTCAGTTCATGGGCAAGCTCGCAAAGCAGAACGTAGGTCTCAACAGGAAGGTTCTCGCCGACCTCGCAATGAACAATCCAAAGGCCTTCGAAGCTATCGTCAATCAGGTAAAATAAGCTGACTGATGACGTTGAAGGATCTATATCATGACAAGTGGGCGAGATTCATATTCTGGTCTCTGCTTTACTTGCTATGGGTGATCTGGCTGGGAAATTACTGGTGGCTCCTCGGCCTTGCTGTCATTTTCGACCACCACATCACACGCAAGGTGAAGTGGCTGTTCTGGAAAAAGGAGTACAAGGAGGGAGAGAAGAGAAACGTCTGGCTTGACTGGCTCGATGCCATCATCTTCGCCGTCGTTTTCGTCACATTCATCAATATTTTCTTCTTCCAGGCCTTCAAGATACCTTCATCATCGATGGAAAGTTCGCTGCTTACCGGAGATCATCTTTTCGTAAGCAAGCTGGCCTTCGGGCCGAGGGTGCCGCAGACCCCTCTGACAATTCCGTTCACTCACAATGTCTTCTTCGGCAAGGAGTCCTATTCGACTCTTATCCAGAATGACTACAGGAGGCTCAAGGGCTTCCGCCACGTGAGGAGAGGCGATTATGTCGTGTTCGGCTTCCCTGACGGGGACTCTGTCCTGGTCAAGGCGCCATCCGAAGACTATTACACTGTATGCCGGCTTTACGGCAAGGACTATGCGGTAAGGAACTACGGTCCCGTTATCGCCAGGCCTTCCGACAAGAAGGACCACTACGTCAAGAGATGCGTGGCGGTGGCCGGTGACACCTTGACGATAGTTGACGGAAGAGTGCACATCAACTCTGAGCCTCAGACAGTATGGCCGGGCGTGCAGAGCACGTACGCAGTCATCACCAACGGAACCAGAATCAACCAGAAGACTCTGGACAGACTCGGTCTCAACATTGCCGAGCTTTATTTCGACGAGTCCCTTCCGGGTTATCCTCAGATGCCTCTAACGGCATCGATGCTGGACCAGATAAAGGCTTGTCCGAATGTGACGGCAGTTGAAGAGCAGATTGACATATATCCGCCGGATTATCCGGATTCTTACCTGATGCTTTTCCCTTACACGGAGAATTTCAGGTGGACCAGGGACAATTACGGACCGATTTGGGTGCCGAAGGCGGGTGTCACCGTGAAGCTGGATGCTCAGGTTCTCCCTCTCTACGAGAGAATCATAAGGGATTATGAGCACAACAGCCTCAGGACAGATGCAGACGGAAGGATTTTCATAAACGGCGAAGAAGCGGACGAATATACCTTCAGACAGGATTATTATTTCATGATGGGAGACAATAGGCATAATTCTCTCGATTCCAGGTATTGGGGATTCGTACCTGAGGACCATGTGGTCGGCCGGCCGGCGATGATCTGGCTGTCCACCGACGGATCAAGGTCATTCCCTTCCAATATCAGGTGGCGCAGATTCTTCAAATTTGTGTAGAATATTTGGAAATTAGAGAATTAAATGCGATATTTGCACTTCGCATCAATATTTTGAAAATTATAAAAGTACAATAATATGGCAAAGGTTTGTCAAATAACTGGAAGGAAGAGGATGATCGGCAACAACGTTGCCCACTCCAAGCTCCGTACAAAGAGGAAATTCTCTTTGAACCTCAAGCACAAGAAGTTCTGGCTTGAGTCAGAACAGAGGTTCGTGACACTTAAGGTTACCTGCAAGGGCATCAGGCACATCGAGAAGAACGGTCTCGAGCAGACCCTCAGGGATGCACAGAAGAAAGGATATATCAACCTTGTTTAATCTGAAGTAATTATGGCAAAGAAGGCTAAAGGAAACAGGGTGCAGGTCATCCTGGAGTGCACCGAGCAGAAAGAGAGCGGTGTACCTGGAATGTCAAGGTACATTACCACCAAGAACAAGAAGAATACAACCGAGCGTCTTGAGCGTAGGAAATACAATCCTTACCTCCACAAGGTGACTCTTCATCGTGAGATCAAATAATTTTAGGAGAGCAGTTTTATGGCAAAGAAAGCAGTCGCAACCTTCGCAGCCAAGGCTGGCGCAAGAAGCATCGTGAAGTGCATCCGCATGGACAAGTCTCCGAAGACTGGCGCTTATGTCTTCGTAGAGCAGTTCGTTGATGCAGGCAAGGAGAAGGATTTCTTCGAGAAGAAGTAATCATTCCGCAAGGAACTTTGATATTTTAGCGTGGATGGCAGAAATGTCTTCCACGCTCTTTTTATGCTCGTGACAATGCGGCCATTTGGACATTACGCCGACTTTCATTATATTTGCTTGATTATTCTGGCAGTGTTATGGGAATTTTCGACAAAGGCGTAAAGAAGACCAATGAAGGCTTCTTCAAGAGACTCTCGAGGGCAGTTATAGGCAAGTCGAGGGTGGATGATGATGTGCTCGATGCCATTGAGGAGGCACTGGTATCTTCGGATATGGGAGTCGAGACCACATTGAAGATTGTGGAGAGCCTTGAGGACAGGGTTGAGAGGGACAAGTTCATGTCAATGAACGAGCTCGTGGACATGCTCAGGGATGAAATAGCAAAACTTCTCGATGTGGACGGAGCTGAGGATGTCCGGCAGGGAGCACTTCCTTTCGACCTCTCGAAAAAGCCTTATGTCATCCTCGTGGTGGGAGTCAACGGTGTCGGCAAGACCACGACCATAGGCAAGCTCGCCGCAAGATTCAAGTCAGAGGGGAAGAATGTGATTCTCGGTGCAGCCGATACTTTCAGGGCTGCTGCCGTCGAGCAGCTGCAGATATGGGCTGACAGGGCCGGAGTCGGCATTGTCCGTCAGGAGATGGGCTCGGATCCCGCTTCCGTGGCCTATGACACGGTCAAATCTGCCGTTGCGAAAAATGCGGATGTGGTCATCATTGACACTGCGGGCAGGCTTCACAACAGGATCAACCTGATGAATGAGCTCACCAAGATCCGCAATGTCATCAGGAAGGTGATCCCGGATGCCCCGCACGAGGTGATGCTTGTACTGGACGGCTCTACAGGCCAGAATGCCTACCATCAGGCACAGGAGTTCTCCAAGGCCACCGACGTGACCTCGCTTGCAGTCACCAAGCTGGACGGCTCGGCAAAGGGCGGAGTGGTGATCGGAATCGTGGACCAGATGAAGATTCCGATCAAGTTCATTGGAATAGGCGAGGGCATTGACGACCTCAAGGTCTTCGACAAGAAGGAGTTCGCAGCCTCTCTTTTCAATCCGGAGGACATTGCCGGATAACATTGGAAATAAAAAATTGAACAGATATGAAACTTTCTTACAGTTGGTTGAAGGAATATCTCGAGTGCGGTCTGACTCCGCAGGAGATAGCGGATGCCATGACATCCATAGGCATTGAGGTGGATTCGGTTTCCGAGGAAGAGAAATTGTGTCCGGAGGTCGTTGTCGCGGAGGTGAAGGAATGCGTCATGCATCCGGACTCCGACCATCTCCACGTTACCAAGGTCGATGACGGTACTGGTGAACTGATCACCGTGGTCTGCGGCGCTCCGAACGTTGCTGCCGGCCAGAAGGTCCTTTTCGCCAGGATCGGGGCCGTCCTTCCGGGCGATTTCAAGATCAAGAAGTCCAAGATCCGCGGAGTGGAGTCTTTCGGAATGATTTGCGCCGAGGATGAACTCGGCATCGGCAATGACCACTCAGGAATCAAGGTTCTTCCGGCTGATGCACCTGTAGGTGTCACTGCAAGGGATTATCTCGGCCTCAAGTCAGAGGCGGTGATAGAGTATGAGATCACTGCCAACAGGGTGGACGCCGCCTCCCATGTCGGAGTGGCAAGGGATCTCTATGCATATCTTAAACTCAACGGCATACCTTGCTCATTCTCCTATCCTGATGTTTCGGCATTTGCCGAAGGTGAGGGTGAGGCCATCCCTGTAAAGGTTCAGGATGTGGACGGAGCCCCTGAGTATGATGGAATCACCATCAGGGACGTGAAGGTTGGCCCCTCTCCGGAATGGCTCCAGGAGAAATTGCTTGCAATCGGTCTCCACCCGATCAACAACGTGGTTGACATTTCCAATTTCGTGCTCTTCGAGCTTGGTCAGCCACTGCATACCTTCGACGCTGACAAGATCGCCGGCGGCAAGGTCATTGTCCGCAGGGCAGGTGAGGGCGAGAAGATCGTGACTCTCGACGGGGTGGAGAGAAATCTTCACGCCAATGATATGGTCATTGCCAATGCGGAGGGCCCGATGTGCATCGCAGGCGTGTTCGGAGGCATTGACTCCGGTGTTACAGAGTCCACCGTCAATGTATTCCTCGAGAGCGCATATTTCGACCCGGGCTCGATCCGCAAGACATCCAAGAGCCACGGTCTCCAGACAGACGCCTCGTTCCGTTACGAGAGAGGCGCTGATCCGGGAATAATTCCGCTTGCGGCAAGACGTGCAGCCCTTCTGATCCAGGAGCTTGCAGGCGGTCATATCACAGGCAAGGTTCAGGTGAACTATCCTCAGCCTATTGAGAAGAAGGTCATTGACCTCGACTATGACAGGATCGAGAACTTCATCGGAAAGAAGATCGGCCACGAGGTCATTGAGAACATATTGACCTGGCTCTCATACGATTTCATCGAGAAGCGTCAGGGTGGTGCCAAGGTTGCCGCACCGTCCTATATGATTGACGTTTACCGCGAGTGCGACGTTGTGGAGGAGATTCTCCGAATCTACAGCTACAACAACATCGAACTTCCTCACCACATGAAGATGTCGGTTGGCACGACTCCTGTTCCGGATCCTGAAACCGTCCGCAACTACATCTCCAACTTCCTGGCTGCCAACGGTTTCAATGAGACAATGAACAATTCGCTCACCAAGAGCGCATACTATGCCGGTCTGGAGACATTCCCGGAGGAGAGATGCGTGAGAATCGTGAATCCTCTCAGTGCGGACCTCAATGTTTTGCGCCAGACTCTCATTCTTAACGGTCTGGAGGTGGTTGCATACAATGTCAACAGGCAGATCGGCACACTTAAGACTTTCGAGTACGGTTCTGTATATCAGAGACTTCCGGAGACTGACGGAAAGACGCTGGCATCATACGAGGAGCATCAGTGCTTCACTCTCCTGATGTCCGGTTCGCCGGCGAGGTCCTGGAGGGAGGGCGCCCGCAAAGGCAGTTTCTATGAGCTCAAGGGCTATCTGGAACTCCTGCTCAAGAGATATGCAGTGGATATTTTCACACTTGAGACAAAGCCTGCTCCGTCAGACATCTTTGCCGAGGGTATATCCTACAGTCTGCCGGGCACGCATGAGCCGCTTGCGGTGATCGGTACCGTTTCTCCGGCATTGGCCCGCAAGTTCGACGTGCGCCAGCCGGTATTTGCGGCTGAGATCTGCTGGCAGACGCTGCTCAAACTTGTTTCCAGAGTCAAGGTGAAGTTCCAGGAGATGCCTAAGTTCCCGGAGGTGAAGAGGGATCTCGCCGTCCTCATCGACGAGAATGTGGCCTATGCGGATCTCTGCAGGGCCGCCCAGAAGTCGGTCAAGAGGATTCTCAAGCAGGTTTCTCTCTTCGACGTTTACCGCGGAGACAAGATACCGGAGGGCAAGAAGCAGTATGCCATCAACTTCGTTCTCCAGGATCCCGAGAAGACATTGACGGACCAGGAGGTCGAGAAGGCAATGTCCAGGCTTCTGGCTACGTTCCAGAACCAGTTCGGGGCTGTTTTGAGATAGGTGTCCCTTATTGCGCCCGATGAAGAAGTCCCTTCATATATTGCTGCTGGCAGCCGCCATGCTTTCCCTCCTGTACTGCAGAAGGGAAGGCAGGGTCATTCCCAAGGAAGATTTTGCCGGTATTTATGCGAGAATGCTGCTGGTTGACCAGTGGGCCCGCGAGAATGCCCCGAGGCGTGCGGATACCTGCCTGGTCTATGCGCCGGTGCTGGCGGAGTACGGTTATGACAGGGATGACTACATTGCGAGTGTCAATTACTATATGAGGGATCCCGAGTCCTTCGGCAAGATTTTCACCGAAGTGGAGAACATCCTTCAGAAGAGGATTGACGAATTGACTTTCGAGGAGAGGCGGCGGGCATATCTGGACAGCCTGAGGGCCGTTATCGATGCCAAGGAGTTCAGGCGCGTGGAAGTGAGGCTTGACCGTCACCGGGATTCTGTCAGATTTGACTCGGTCAATGTTGTTCTGGATTCCACTGGCGTTTATGTCTGGGAGAGGGTACCTCTGGACACTGTCTATTATGGTCCTGTCTGGCATGCGGCCTTGAGGGACAGCATATTGACTGACAGTCTTGTGGTCGCGGCAGACAGCATTGCCGCAGTTCGGGACAGCATCAGCCCGAAGGCTGTCTCTCCTGCGGATGGCAGTTTAGACAGGAACAATTTGAAACCCCGTCACCCGGCATTGGAATCAAATATGGAAAAGGTTGTTATTCAGCAGGTTGATTCATCCCGCCGCAGAATACCGGCCGCTCCCCGTCGGAGGGTTTCAGAATAAAGGAGCTTTTAAATGAGACGCATATACGCTGACTACATATATACTGGAATTTCAGCTGAGCCGATTCAGAACGGCTATGTTGAAATTGATGATGACGGCACAGTGATTTCCACCGGCATTGCGGACACATTGCCTGAGGATGCCGAGAAGATTTCCGGGGCATTGATTCCGGGAATGGTGAATGCGCATTGTCATATCGAACTTTCTTCAATGTGGCATAAGTTCCGCAAGGGAACGGGGATGGCGGGCTTCATTGACCAAATCAATGAACTCCGTGATACTGTGAGCGTTGCGGAGAAGAAGAGGTGGATTTCCGAGTGGATGGATATTCTTTGGAGAAGGGGAGTGAGCGCAATGGGGGATATCAGCAATTGTGATGATTCCTTCGAGTGCAAGTCCAAGTCGCCGATTTATACGAGGACTTTCCTTGAGGTGTTCGGGACTGAGCCTGAGGATTGCGGGGCTGTGATGGATTCTGTATTGGAGCTCAAGAAAGTGGCTGATTCATACGGAATTGACGCTGCACCTACACCGCATTCCTGCTATACGACGAGCCCTGCATTGCTGACCGCAGTGTCTGATGAAGGTCTCAAGTCCGGTTTCCTTTCATATCACAGTGAGGAGACTCAGGAAGAGGAGGATATGCTGATTTCGGGAACCGGCGCAATGTATGAGAACCGCAGGCAGGCAGGCATGAGTGTGCCTCCTGTTACCGGAAAGTCTTCATTGCTCTATTTCATTGACAGGCTCAAGGCTACTGGCAGGACTTCTTTCCCGGAGCATATTCTGCTCGTGCACGAGGTATGTATGAATGAGGAGGGCATCGAGGCCGTGAAAGCTGTGATGGAGCATCCATTTGTGGCGCTCTGTCCTTGCTCCAATATATTCATTCATAATGCTTTGCCTGATGTGGGCCTGATGTGGCGCTCGGGTCTGAAACTTACTGTCGGGACTGATTCGCTTTCCAGCAATGATGACCTTGACATGATGCGCGAGCTGTTCTGCCTTCAGGAGAATTTCCCGGAGATTCCGCTCGGGGAAATGATAAGTTGGGCTACGGCAAACGGGGCAGAGTTCCTCGGAAAGGAGGATGTCCTGGGAAGTTTCGCACCGGGTCGCAGGCCGGGTGTTGTAGCCATTGACCATATTTCGCCTGACGGCAGATTGACTTCCGCCAGCCGTTCAAGAAGAATCGTTTAGCTATGCTGAGGGAGAAAATTGTATTCGGGCCGATTTTCAGCCGCCGTCTCGGCTCCTCTCTGGGGATCAATCTCCTTCCGGAGAATGGCAAGATCTGCAATTTCGACTGCATTTACTGTGAATGCGGCTGGAACAGGGACGGCCGAGAGGACAGCAGGCTTCCCCTTCCGGCGGAGCTTGAGACCGCATTGAGGTCAAAACTCCAGGAGTGCAGGGACAATGGTGTCCGCATCGATTCGATAACATTTTCGGGTGACGGGGAGCCTACATTGAACCCTCATTTTCCGGAGATGATTGACATTACCCTCCGCCTTAGGGATGAATTTTTTCCGCAGTCGGTGGTTTCAGTCCTCTCCAATGCGACGATGATCCGTAGACCTGAGGTCAGGGCGGCCCTGATGAGGGTGGACAATCCCATCCTGAAGCTGGACGGCGGGATTGACAGGATTGTGTCATTGGTGAACCAGCCTTCGGGGAAGTACAGTGTGGCAGACACTTTCGAGGCGTTGAAAGAGTTCAGGGGGGAGTTTGTACTTCAGACCATGTTCCTGAAGGGGCCCGGTTTCAGTTCTCTGGAGGAGGAGAATGTTGCGGCATGGAGGAGGATGGTTCTGGAACTCCGGCCGAGGGAGGTGATGGTCTATACCATTGACAGGCAGACTCCTGCAGAGGGGCTTGAGAAATGTACGACAGAGGAGATGGAGGCTGTGACAAGGCCGCTTGCAGAAGCCGGGCTCAAGGTGCAGATAAAGGGATAATGAACATATTTGATAACATATTTTTATGGGTAATTTGCATACGAAATACGGATATTCTCCTGATAAGGAGGCTATCGACAGGAGCCTGGATCTGATTGCTTCCAATCTGGAAGGTATCCGGTCCGACGCTGTATTGAGGGATTGTTTCGGCCTTATGGACTTGACTTCGCTCAGCACCGCCGATACGGTGGCGTCAATAACCAGACTTGTGGAGAAGGTGAATACTTTCAGGGATGTTTATCAGGGATATCCTCTTCCTGCTTCAGTCTGCGTGTATCCGAATCTCGCTCACGTCGTAAGGGAAAACCGCAAGGATGAGGGACTTCACGTCACTGCCGTTTCCGGCTGTTTCCCTACTTCCCAGACTTTTGCCGAGATTAAGGCGGCGGAATGTGCCAGAGTTGTTGAGGATGGTGCGGATGAGGTGGATATCGTATTGGCTCTCAATAAGTTCCTGGCTGGCGACTACAAGTCTGCAGCGGAAGAGATTGCACTTTGCCGCAAAGCGGTGGATGAGGCCGGTGCAAAGGTGGGCCGCAAGGTTGTGCTGAAGGTCATCATCGAGAGCGGTCTTCTGTCCAGCCCTGAGGCTATTGCGGATGCTTCCTTCCTTGCAATGGAGGCCGGTGCGGATTTCATCAAGACTTCCACCGGCAAGGTTGATGTCAATGCAACCCCTATGGCCGCATACGTAATGTGCGAATGCATAAAGGCATACTATGCCGTTACCGGAATAAAGGTGGGCTTCAAGGCAGCGGGAGGCATTTCTTCCGTGATGGATGCCCTCTGCTATTACTCCATCGGCTGCACTGTCCTGGGCAAGGATTGGGTGAAGCCGGAGACTTTCCGTTTCGGAGTGAGCCGTCTTGCCAACAATCTTCTTTCAGCCGTTGAACAGAAGACCGTGACTTTCTTCTGATTGGGGAAATTTCAGTAAATTTTCGCCGAAAACCTTGCTGATTAGGAAAAATCTCCATATATTTGCAGTCCTGTTTGAGACAGGATGCTTGGGAGCATAGCTCAGTTGGTTCAGAGCGTCTGCCTTACAAGCAGAGGGTCGGGGGTTCGACTCCCTCTGCTCCCACGAAAAGAGCGATCGGAATTATCCGGTCGCTCTTTTCGTTATGATGAAGGTCGAAACCCCCGACCCTCTGCTTGGCGGCATCAGCCGCGCATCGGAGAACGGAGTTTCCGAAGGAAACGCAGGGCGGAGATGCCCGAAACAGGTCGGAAAACTGTTTCGGCATGCCCCTGGGGGCTGTCGCGCAGCGACTGGGGGATAGAAGGTAAGAAGCCGACCCAAAAGGGTCGGTTTCTTGTATTCTATATGGGGATGATGAGTTGT